>ERZ1370068.6753-contig-5717_pt1 | contig 91156 bp, 98 predicted proteins | sample MGYA00561227_ERZ1370068 | MGnify/ENA primary metagenome ERZ1370068 (study PRJEB38410, sample SAMEA6850437) | metagenome | study: Metagenomic assessment of the ecological functions of the soil: analysis of the soil microbiota associated with the... | reverse complement strand
CAACCCAACGCCGGCGGCGCCAACGCGGGCGGCAACGGCAACGGCAACGCCGAGCGGAAACAACCCGAACGCCGGCGGCAACAACCCCAACGCCGGCGGCGCCAACGCCGGCGGCAACGGCGAACGGCAATCGGGAACGGAACGCCCGCAAGGGCCCGAACGAAGGGGCATTGGAGTGGAAGGCCGCTTTCGTTCTCGCTACGGCCGGATGGCCGTCACCCGAGCTGCGCTCGTCGTCTTCCTGATCTTCGCGGCCGCTCATTGCCGGAATCGTCTTCACGCTCGACCTGAGCGCCAGGCACTCGAACCGGCAGGAGGCCGCGACCGAGCTTAGGAGCACGGCACGCGTCGCCGCTTCGACGTTCTCGACCATGCGGGCCAACCTCCGGACCCGGGTCAGCGAGCTGGCCGCGTCCACGTCACTCCAGCAGGCCGTGCTGCACAAGAACGACGCGCAGCTCCGCTCGCTCGCCCTCTCGCACGACGCCCGCATCGATGCTGCGAGGTCGCGCGTTCGGAAAGCTTCCCCAGGAACCGCGAGTCACCGCGACGGCAACTCTTGCACGGCGGAATCAGCGTCGTCGCACGGGTGACCATGGCCGTCCCCATGGATCGATCGCTGCTCGCCGTACTGCAGAGCGCGACGCCGATGCCGAAGCACGCCGCGCTGCTGCTCGTCCAGCACGGTCGTGTGATCGCGGGAGGCCCGGCCGGCACACACGTCGACGTCCGGGATCACCGAATCGAGCTCGCAACGGTGCCGTTCTTCTCGACGGCCACGAAGCTCGTGGCGGGAAATGCGCTCGCTCGTCGCGGTCGAGCCGGTCTCGGCCGTCGAGGCTCGAGTGAACGCGTATCAGAAGGCGTCTGCTCTTCGCCGCGGCGATCACCCTGGCGCTTGCGGCCGGGCTCGCGACGCGCCTCGCTCGCCCGGTTGCCCGCGTGTTCGCCGATCTCGCACGCCTGACGCGCCAAGCGCAGACCGACGAGCTTGACGAATCTCGCGCAACCGGCGCGCGCTCGACGAACGTCTGGACGTCGAGGTCGACCACGCCCGGCGACTCGGCACGAACGTCGCTTTCGTGATCGCCGACATCGACAACTTCAAGTCGATCAACGTACAGCTACGGCCACCAGACCGGCGACGAAGTTCTGCGACGCGTCGCGTCGAACCTTCGCCGAGGCGGTTCGCGAGCTGGACCTCCCGGGCCGTTACGGCGGCGAGGAATTCGCCCTCGTGCTGCCCGGAACGAATCTGAGCGGAGCACGCGCGCTGTCGGAGAAGATCCGCAGGAACCTCGAGGAGCTGCTCGTCACGACGCCGGACGGAAGCCCCTTCCAGGTGACTGCCAGCTTCGGCGCAGCTTGCTTCCCGGCGCAGGCCGAGCGTCGAAGAGTCTCGTCGCCGCGGCCGACGCCGCGCTCTACGAGGCAAAGAGGACGGGCAAGAACCGCGTCGTCACGGCGACGGCGAAGCGGAAGTCCCGCAGCCAGGCGGCTGCCGCCGACGCACTCCGGCACCAGCCTAGGCATCGCCTCACCGACACGAAACCGCGGTGCCCGGGGGCTGTGGAATCATTCTGCGGATGGGTCGCAGGGGTCTGCCTGTCTCTGTCGCCGCGCTCGCTGTCTGCGCCGGGCTCGGTCTGCTCGGGCCGTCCGCAGGCAGCGCGTCCTGGGACCAGGTCCAGGTGAAGGTGGTGACGATCCACTACAAGACGCACGACGGTTACCGCCGCGCGGCGTACGTCGTGCTGCCGGACTGGTACGGCCCGGGCAACAATCCGCCGCTGCCGCTCATCATCTCGCCGCACGGACGCGGCGTCTCGGCCGAGGAGAACGTCGATCGCTGGGGCAACCTGCCGACGCTCGGGTCCGTTCGCAGTCGTGAATCCGGAGGGACAGGGCCGCAGGTTCAGGCGCTTCTCCTGGGGCTACGCCGGTCAGATCGAGGACCTCGCCCGGATGCCGCAGATCCGTCCGCCGCGCGATTCCGTGGCTGCGAATCGAACCGACGCGCATCTACGCGTTCGGCACGAGCATGGGCGGCCAGGAGACGCTTGCTGCTCGCCGCACGCCATCCGAGGCTCCTCGCCGGCGCCGCTGCGTTCGACCCAGTGACCGACATGGCCCGGCGCTACCGCGATTTCGCTCGCCTCCCGTGCAACCGTGGCTGTCTCAGGAAATGGGGAGACCCGCTCGGCTTCGGGCTGCGCAAGCTCGCGCGGGACGAGATCGGCGGCACCCGCGCAGCGCTCCGCGCGCGTATGCGCGCCGCAGCCCGATCGCCTACGCGCGCACGCTCGCGAGCTCGGGAGTGCCGCTCCAGCTCTGGTGGAGCAGGACCGACCGCGTCGTCAGATCGGCCGGACCAGTCCGTGCCGCTCGCGCGCAAGTTGCGCCGGCTGAATCCCGACGCGCCGCTTCACACCGTCGTCGGGCTCGTGGCCGCACTCCGCGGACATGCGCCCGTACTTCATGCTCATTCCCGCGTTGAAGAAGTTCGACCTGCTGGCCACTCGCAAGCCTGCCTCGCTGCGGGCTGCGCAGTCAGCGCCTCGGCTACCAGCTGCTGCCCTGGCATCGCGCCGTGCGCGACGCACAGGGAAGGCTGCTGCCCTGGTATCGGCCGCAGGCAGGGCTCGGCTACGACCGCGTCCTGCGCCTCGGCTGGAGGTTCATCGAGCAGCGCGTCCCGCGCGATCCGCGCACCGGCGCGAAGGTCTATCTCAACTATGCGGTCTTCGACGGCCAGACGCTTCGCGGCGCGTCTACTGGCAGCACAACCCGGCGTTCCTCAACGCGACGTTCGTCGACTCGCTCGTGTCGTGGTACCCGTACTCGGGTGACCGCCGTGCGGTGCGGGCGGTCCGCGAGATGCTGACTACCAGCTCGCGCACGGCACGTCGCCGGCAGGCTGGGCGTGGCCGCGGGTTCCGTTCGCGACGAGCTGCGCGGGCGAGCGCAGATACGGCCGCTGCCTCGCCGGTCTCCGCGGCGCTTCTACGGCGGCATCGAGACGGACAAGGTCGGGCTGCTCGGCCTCGGTTACCTCCTCTTCTACGAGCTCGACCGGCGAGCGCCGCTATCCTGCGTGCTGCGGTCGCGACCGGCGATGCGCTTGCGCGCCACGTGCGCGCCGGGGACGCGACGCACACGCCCTGGCCTTTCCGCGTCAACGCGCGCACGGGCGCCGTGCTGGACGGCGCACAGTTCGGCGGGCTCGTCGTCGGGCCGGTCCGGCTGCTCGACGAGCTGATCGAGATCCGCGCCGGAAACACGGCTGCGTACACACGCGCACGCGACCTCGCCTGGTCCTGGCTGTTGAAGCACCAGCTCAATCCGGACAGTCCCGCGTGGAACCGCTGGAGCGGCTTCTACGAGGACGTCCCCTACAACCCGCGCGCTCATCAACCAGGCGTCGCCCACCTCGACGGCGCAGTATCTCCTCAGCCACGACTCGCCGAGACCGTCGACCCGCAGTGGGACGAGCACGCGACAGCTCTCCTGCGCTGGGTGCGCACCTCGTTCGGGCGAGGCCCGTTCGCCGGCGCGTGGGGAATCGACGAGCAGCGCGCGCCGGGGAAGCCCGGCTGCTGCTCGCGCGTCGGCCTCGGCAGCACGACGTCTCGCTGGGCGGCGGCGAACGCGACTCCTCTATGCGCGCACCGGCGACGAGCGCGCCCGCGAACAGGCCGTGCGCTCGCTGAGCTACGCGACGTACTTCGCCACGCCGCGACGGACGCATCTCCTGCTGCGGACAGCGTCCGGGAACACGTTCTGGTTCAGCGACGGTTACGGCGACTATCTGCGCAGCTTCAACTGGGCAATGGCGGCGATGCCCGAGCTGGCGCCCAAGCGGCAGAACCATCTCCTCGGCTCCGAGCTCGGTGGTCCAGTCGGTCGCGTACTCGCGCGGACAGCGTCGCCTACCGGACACTTCGACGCTGCGCAGCACGGAGGTGCTTCGGTTGCGGTTCCGGCCTCGCCGGCGTGACGGCCGGGGCGGCCCTGCGCGAGCGCGAGGATCTGACCGCCAGAGGGCTACGTGCTCCAGCCGCTCGGCGGCGGCGACTACGCGATCCGGATCCGCCACGACCGCTCGCGGCGAGATCCGGATCGACGGCTAGCTGCTAGCTTGTCCGCTGCTCGGAGCGAACAACAAGCCGTCTCGGAAGCACGCTACGCTCTAGAGCGATGGAGGTCGCGGGGACTCGTGGGAATCGGTCGGCTGGGAGGCGGCCTGGCAGCAGCCTGAGGAGGACGCCGATCGCGACCAGGTGCTGCGCCTTGCGCGGCACCTGCCGAGGCGCGCGAGCGCCAGCAGCGTCGAGGCTCTCCGTCCAGGTCGACGACCTGAAGCGGGCACTGCGCGAGCGGGCGGCCGACGTCGCGCGCCGAGAGCTCGAGGTCGAGCGGCGCACCCGGGAACTGGAGGAGCTCGACGCGCGCGGTCACGAGGGACGCCGTCTGCGCCTACGCCGGTCCGAGCGCCCACCGGAGGCGGATCGACGCCTACGCGGAAGAGCTGCTCGGCGCGACGCGAGACGGAGGCTCAGCAGCGGCTCGACGCGCTCGTCCCGCGGAGCGCGCGGTCGCGGAAGCGCGAGACCGCGCTGCGCGCGCGCGAGCTCGAGGTCGAGGAAGCCGAGACCGCGCTGACCAGTCGCGAGCAGGAGCTCGCGGAGTCGAAGTCCTCAGTCGAGCGCCGCAAGCACGAGCTCGAGAGCTCCTACGCGCGGCTGCGCGAAAGCGAAGCCGCGTTCTGCACAGCGACGCAGCCGAGCTCGAAGAGCAGGAGCGCCTACTCGAAGCTTCGCGCACGGAGGTCTCGCGGATGACAGACGAGCTCGTCGCGCGCACGCGCCGCCCTGGAGGCGGCCGAACAGGAGCTAGAGGCAGAGCGCCGCCGCCTTCCGCCGAAGCGGGAACTGGAGGAACGCAGCGACGCCGTCCGGTCCGACCAGGCGCAGAGCGCCGACGAGGCAGGGCCGAGGTTCGCAGAGCTGGCGATCGAGCTCGAGAAACGAGCGCGAAGGCGGTCGACGAGCGGGAACGGCGGTCTTGCCGCCCGCGAACGAGGCAGCGGCCGTCGAGCAGCGATCGACGGTGGAGAGTGAGCGCAAGCTCGCACTGCTCGAATCGCAGCTCGCTGCGCGCGAGGCAACAGTCCTCGCGCGCGAGGCCGAGCTCCTACGCGTTCAGGCCGGTCTCGCGGCGCAGCAGGAGAGCATTCGACGACGCGAGCGGGCACTCGAGGACGAAGCGCGCCTGCGAGAACGGGAGGCGGCGTTGCCCGCGGTCCCGTACGTCAGCTTCACCGAGGGACTGGACGCCTTCACGCGGCGGCCGGTCGCGGTCAGGGCCCTAAAAGCTACTCCGCGAGAACTCGCTTTGCAGACTTCGACGACCGCGGGGTCGAACTGCGTCCCGGCGCCTTCGTCGAGTCGCCGTAGCGCCTCTTCCTTCGGGAGCCGCTTGCGGTAAGGCCGGTCGGTGGTCATCGCGTGGTACGCGTCGCAGACCAGGATGATCCGCGACTCGATCGGAATGTCCTCGCCGAGCTTGCGATCGGGATAACCGGTGCCGTCGTAGCGCTCGTGGCAGTGCCGAACGATCGGCCGGACTTCTTCGAGCCGGTCGATCGGCGCGATGATCCGCTCGCCCAGCTCCGGATGCTTCTCGACGAGCTTGCGCTCCTCCGCCGTCAACGGGCCCGGCTTCGACAGGATCGCCTCCGGAATGCCGATCTTCCCGATGTCGTGGAACAGCGCGCCGAGCTCCAGCCGCTTGAGCGAGCGCGTCGTCGAGGCCGAGCCCCTCGCCGACCTTCAGTGCCAGGTCGGTGATCCAGCGGGCGTGTGAGGACGGTGTACTCGTCGTTCGCCTCGAGCGCGTTGGCAAGCGCCTCCACCGTCGAGAGGAAGGTCTTCTCGAGGCTCTGGAAGTTGCCGGCGTTCGTGAGCGCGAGCTTGGCCTGATGCGCGACGCCCGCCGAGCAGGCGCAGGTGCCGCTCGCTGAACTCGCCGTCTTCGGGTGCGGCGACCGCGATGCAGCCGAGCCGCCCACCGTCGAGCGTCAGCGGGGCGACTGCGAACCGGCTCCGCGCGCCGACCTCGTTGGCGCCCTTGATCGCGGCGCGCTGCTCGTCAGTGACGACGAACGGCTCGTTCCCGGCGAAGAAGCGTTCCGCAGACTCGTGGTCGAAGTGCATCCGGGCGAGGCGCTCACGGTCGAGCTCCGTGTAACCGTGGGTCGCGCGGACGCTGAGCTCTCCACCGGCGCGTTTCCTGGAGCCACACCGACGCGCGCGGCGAGCCGAGCGTCTCGTGCGGACCGCTCGACAATGCGGCCGACGACCTCGTCCATGCCCTCGGCGGTCGAGAGCTGGCGGCTGAACTCCAGCAGCGCAGTTGCGCGCTCGGCCTCGCGGCGCGCGGCCTCGTAGAGGCCTGGCGTTCTCGAGCGCCACCGCGGCATGGCCGGCGAGCACCTCGAGCAGCCGGACGTCGTCCTCGTCGAACTGGTTCAGGCCGAGCTTCGAGATCACGATGATCGCCGACGACGCGCGTCCCGTAGCGTCAACGGCACGACGACCTGCGACTCGTCGATGGCGTCCGTGCCGGGCAGCACGCGCGCGAACTCGCAGTTCGCGGCGTCGCCGATCAGCAGCGACTCGCCGGTCTCGGCGACGCGGCCGGTGATGCCCTGGCCGACCTTGCAGGCGAGGATCTCGAGCGGCTCCTGAGTCTCGGACGTGAACTGGCCGACGAACGCGATCGGAATCACGTCGTCGCCCTCGACGACGGAAACGCGGCAGTTGTGGTAATCGATCAGCGAGCGCAGCTCGGTCGCGATCACGTTGCCGATCTGCCGCACGTCGTTGAGGCGGTTCAGCTTGCCCGCCGAGGCTCTGCAGCATCTTCATGTGCGCGACCGAGCGCACGTCGCGCGTGGACGGGAACTCGTCGCCTTCGGGACGCTCGAGCTCGGCGTCGTCGTAGAGGACGATCTGGTTCTTGCCGCGTGCCTTCGCGGTCATCATCGCGGCCTCCGCGCAGGCGATCAGCTCGCGCGGGTTCATCGCGTGCTCGGGACCGCGCGCGAGCCCGACCGAGATCGTGATCGCGGCCGGCCGGATCGAACTCGGTCGCCTCGACACGCTCGACGAGCCGGTGCGCCAGCCGCTCGGCGTTCTGCGCCGACCGCGACGGCGATCACGATCGCGAACTCCTCGCCGCCGAGGCGGTAGACGACGTCCGATGTCGCGCACGGCGTCCTTCAACGTGTCGGCGAGGCTGCGAAGGATCTCGTCGCCGGCACCGTGCCCGTAAACGTCGTTGACGCGCTTGAAGTCGTCGATGTCGAGCATCAGCAGCGAGACCGCATCGTGCGATCGGCTGCGCGTTCGCAAGCGCCTGGCGCAGGCGCTCGTGGAAGGCGCGGTGGTTGAAGAGGCCGGTGAGCGGATCCGTCTGCGCCTGGTGCTCGAGCCGCGCGCGGATCTGTGCGTTGTCGAGCGCGAGCGCGGCGGCGTCGCCGAATCGCTTCGCGAGCTCGAACTCGTCGTCGCCGAACGAGGCGTCCTCGCCGAGGCGGTAGATGTTCAGCGCGCCCTTGATCGAGTCGCGCGCGATCAGCGGGATCGTGATCAGCGCCTCGGGCTCGTCCGCGGGCGTGCCTGCGACGGTCATGACGCGCGGGTCGAGGTGCGCCTGGTTGACTCGCACCGGCTCGCGATGCTCGACACCCCAGCCCGTCAGGCCCACGCCCGAACGGGCAGCTGTCGGCCAGGATCTTGTCCGCCCACTTGTCGCGCGCCCAGCACCGGGATCAGCAGGCGCCGCGGCTCGTCGGCCTCGTAGATGGTGCAGCGAGTCGTGCGGGACGAGCTCGGCGAGCGCGTCCGCGATCCGGTCCAGCAGAGCGTCGAGGCTCTGCTCGGCGAGCACGTCGTGGAAGACGTCCGCCAGGCGGCGATAGGACTCGACGCGCGCGGTCCCCTGGGACGCGTCGGAGTGCGCGTCCTCCTCGAGCAGGCGCAGTGGGAGTGCGTGATCGCTCACGGACAGAGCTCGATTCGGTTGTACAGCCGCAGTGGAGCCCCTTTTTCAGAACCGACACAAAGCAAAGCTGGGGCCGAAACCGGCTCGGTATCCCCCTGTTGAGGGGTTCCTCTCGCTCGCGAGCAGTCATACCGAAGGCATGGCCAAGGCTGAGCCGCCGGTTCGGCGGCAGACTTCCTCCCGAAGGAGCGCTTCCGCCGGCGACGCCCCTGTGAGAGGCCCAGTGGCAGTTCGACGCCTTAGCGACGATCGCGCTTCTTCCTCCGGCCGGGGCCTTGCGCTCGCCTCGGCTTCGCGTGCGCGCTGCGCGAGGTCCGGCTCAGATCCTCGGGATCGTTGTCCGTCTCGTCCCAGCTCGGGTGCGGCAGCAGGCGCACCGAACCATTCGCGCACGGCATAGGCGAGACCCGCCGCGAGCCCGAATCCCAGCAGAAGTCGCTTCATGTCCAGCCTCCCGTCGTCGTGGTCGGAAGTGACCTACCCTACGACGCCGGGACCGAACTGGCGAATCGCTAGTCGCCCCAGTCGAAGTCGCGGCTGCGGCCCCAGAGGCCTTCCTCGGATTCCGGGCCGGCGGCTTGCTCCGCGGTCTCCTCGCCGGGCCAGGCGAGCACAGGGGACTCGGAAGCTGACAGACCGCGCTCCTCGCCGTCCATGGTCTCTTCGAGGCGTGCCTGCTCTTCGGTCTTGAACAGTGGGTGATTGTCGAACGGATCCGCGGCCTTGTAATGACCGATCGGCATCGACTCCTCGAGCCTCGCGTTCCGCTCCTTCAGCTCGAGATGGTCCTGAATGACCTTGGCGAAGATCGACGGCGTCTCAACTTGCATAGAGGCTCCTGGGTTGGGGGCTGGGTTGTCCTGCGGGCGAGATTGTAGCCCTTCAGTCGGACTTTCCCCAGAAACCGCTGGAATCGGCCGGTGGCGCTCAGGAGTGGAGACCGGCTGGTGCGCCGTCTCGACCCGATTCTTACCGGCCCGCTTCGCCTGGCATACATGGCCGCATCGGCCGCCGCGAAGAGCTCGGAGGCTGTCTTGGCCGGGGGAATCGCGGCGACCCCGAAGCTGGCGGTGACGGTGATCGGAGTGCCGTCCACGGCGAGGACCATCCGGCCGGCGAAGCGCCACCCGGATCCGCTCTGCCACCTGGGCACCGCCCGCGAGATCGGTCCCGGGCAGGATGAGGACGAACTCCTCCCCGCCCCAGCGTCCAGCGAGGTCGACGTCCCGGACGGTCTCCTGCAGAAGCACGGCGAACTCGCGCAGGACGCTGTCGCCGCGCGGGATGGCCGTGGCGGTCGTTGACGTCCTTGAACCAGTCGAGGTCTGCCACCACGACCGGCGAGCGCGCCGCCGAAGCGCTCGACGCGGGCGAGCTCGTCGGCCAGGGTCTCTTCGCACTGCCGGCGGTTGGCGAGACCCGTGAGGCCGTCGACCAGCGCCTGCCGTTCCACGATTCGGTGCAGGCGCGCATTGTCGAGCGCCACCACTGCATGCGAAGCGAGCGAGATGGCCGTCATGCGGTCCTCGTCGCTGAACTCGTCGCCGAAGAGGATCAGCGAGCCGAAGTTGATCGACCCGGCCTGCAGCGGGCACCTCGAGGCGCTCCGAGCCCTTGTCCGGGATAACCGGCCGTGACGAGCGAGCCGCTCGTCCCGACGAGCACGCCCCCGGCGGCGCTGGTGGCCTCGATCGCAGCTTCTACGACCAGGCGGCATCAGCTGCTCGGCGTCGTGCGTCGCACCGAGCGCCTCGCCGAAGCGCGAGGTGACGTCGCGCAGGCGCCCGCGCTCCGCCTCGAGCTCGTCGAGACGCGTCTGCAGCTGGAAGGCCATCTGGTTGAACGTTCGGCCGAGCAGCGCGAACTCGTCGCGGCCCTGAACGGGGCACGCGTTGCTTCAGGTCGCCGCGTGCGATTGCGTGCAGCGGCGTCGACCAGGCGCCGGATCGTGCGCACGATCGAGCGACCTTCGACGTAGGCCACCGCAGCCGACGAAGACGAGCGCGGCGACGAGGCCGATGAGCAGCTGATTCGTCGCCTTGCGGTTGGCAGCGTCGATGAGCGCCTGCGGGCTGATCACGCCGAGCGTCGCGCTGGGCCGTTCCTTGAGCGTGCCGGCGACCAGAGCCCGGTACTCCGTCCCGCCGACGGAGACGGTGCCGGGTCTTGCCGGAGCGGACGATCGACGCGGCCGCGAACGCCCGGAGGCCCGGCCACGATCCGGCCGTCCTCGACGAGGAGGACATGGTCCGCGTCTCTCGAGCCCGGAGCGAGCCTCCAGACGGTTGACGAGGGCGCCGGTCGAGCGGGACGGAGGCGATCACGCGCGCCGCTGGCTGCCTCCGGCCGCGACGACGGCGACCTGCCGCGTGGCGCGCCATCGGGTCAGCGCTTGCCGACGCGAAAGCCCCCGGGCGCCTGCGACGGCGAGCTCGGGCTTGCCCTGCAGCATGCGCTCGAGCGCGGCGCGGTCGCGACGCCAGCGAGCGCCCGCTGGAAGGAGGGTTGGCGGGCGAGCCTCTCCGGCGGCCTCGTCGGCCGAGCCGAGCGCCTCCTGGTAGGCGGCCAGCGTCGCGCGAAGCCCGGCCTGCAGGCGCGCGTCGACCCGCCGGGCCTCGCTCTGCGCCGCGACCGTCGAGAAGCCCCAGAAGGCAGCCGCCAGCGGGAAGCAAGGACAGCAGCAGGAAGTAGGCGACGAGCTTGACCTTGAAACTACCCAAGACTTCCCTTCAAGCCATTCTCCCACGTGCCGATACCCTCGGTACGAGATATCGACAACGCGTAGGGGAGAAACATGAGGGAAAAGTGCGCGCGCGTCCTAGCCGCCGCGCTGATGACGGGAGCCATCGGTTTCGCACTCGCGATGCCCGCGATCTTCGCCACGGCGCGCGACGCCGGTCGATCGCTGACGGCTCCGCCGTCATTCCTTCAGCGCTCCGTGCACGTGGTCGCGTCCGCGCCGTCGCGTCCCGGCTCGCGGTGGGCGGCTCGAGGAGACGCAGTCCGATCAGCGCGCGCCAGCCTCCGGCGGCGCCGGCTCCGGCTCAGCCCTACCGGCAGACTCGGCGTACGTGCCAGTCCTACGAGCGGTCAGTCGGGGCAGGCCGAAGCCTGCACCGAAGCCCGCCCGCAGCCGACGCCGACGCCGGCACCGAAGCCGACCGAGCCGCCCGACTGCCCGCTCGCGAACTAGCCTCGGCGGCGACGCCCGCGGCGGCTGTCTCGCCGCCCGCCCCGACCCAGCTGCCGGCCGATGCCGACAAGGGCAAGGGAAAGACAAGGGGCACGACAAGCGCCGAGCAAGAGCAAGGGCAAGCCCACCGAACGTCGTGCGCAGCCGCCCGTGGCGACCACGACGCCGCCAGCCGCGAAGCGATCCCCGACGACCGAGGGTGACACAGACCACGGCAACGACAAGGCAGAACGGAAGCAGACAAGGACAAGGGCAAGAACGAGCGACAAAGGGCACAACGGCTAGTGCCTGTGCGAGGATAGTCCCGTGCCGACGCGCCTCAGCAGACGTCTCGGGCCCGTCGGTCTCGCGCTGACCAGCGTGGGACATCTGGCGACGCTTGCCGCCGAAGCAGCGCAAGCAGGTCCTGAACGTGGCTCGCAAGCACGGGCCGAAGGTCGCCTCGACGGTCTTGAAGGCAAGTGCGCGGGCGCGTTCGCGCCGCGCAGTAAGCGCTAGCTCGTTCCGAGAGCAGCGCGGACGATGCGGTCCTGCTCGCGCAGGTGCGCGGTCGGGATAGCCCTCGCTCGGGCTCTGCCCGCCAGGGTCTGCCGGCGTAGCGTGAGCGGGACTCCCGCTTCCTTCAGCGGCGCCTCGAGCCGATGCCGGATCGTCCGCCAGGCGCCCATGTTCTGCGGCTCCTCCTGCGCCCAGACGACCTCGCGCAGGTTCGGGTAGCGCGCGATGAGCGCCGCGTAGGCGTCGACCGGGAACGGATAGAGCTGCTCGAGCCTCGCGACCGCGACCTGCGTCGCCTGCGCGCGCGCCTCGTGCCCGGCGATGTCGTAGTAGACCTTTCCTGAGCAGAAGACGAGCCGCGTCGACGTCCTCGTGCTTTGCCGCTCGGATCGTCGATCACCTGCTGGAACGAGCCTTCGCGCGAGGTCGGCGAGCGTCGACGAGGCCTGCTTCAGCCGCAAGAGGCCCTTTCGGCGTCATCACGACCAGCGGGCGGCCGGCGGCGTCGAGCGCCTGGCGCCGGAGCAGGTGGAAGTGCTGGCCCGACGTCGAGCGGATTGGCGACCCGGATGTTCTCCTGCGCGGCGAGCTGGAGGAACCGCTCCAGCCGCGCGCTCGAATGCTCGGGGCCGTTCCCTTCGTAGCCGTGCGGTAGCAGCAGCGTCAGCCGCGTCGTCTCGCGCCACTTCGCCAGGCCCGCGACGATGAACTGGTCGATCACGATCTGCGCGCCGTTGACGAAGTCGCCGAACTGCGCCTCCCAGAGCACGAGCGCCTCCGGCGCGGCGATGGAGTAGCCGTACTCGAAGCCGAGACAGGCGTACTCCGAGAGCGGCGAGTTGTAGATCTCGAACGACGCGGTCGCCTCGTCGAGGTTCTGCAGCGGCGTGAACGTCTCGCCGGTCTGGACGTCGTGCAGCACGGCGTGGCGGTGCGAGAACGTGCCGCGCTCGGTGTCCTGACCCGTGAGCCTGATCGGGATTCCCTCGACGAGGAGTGACCCGAAGGCGAGCGCCTCGGCCTGGCCCCAGTCGATGCCGCCTTCGTCGATCGTCTTCGAGCCGCCGCTCGAGCTGGCCCATCAGCTTCGGGTGGACGGTGAAGTGCTCGGGCACGCGCAGCAGCTCCTCGTTCAGCTCGCGCAACCGGTCGGCCGCAGACGGCCGTGACGACACCGTCCGCCGCTCGAGAACGGGATCTTCCCTCGGCCGGATGCGGCGCGCCGAACGTCGCCTTCAGCGCTTCGTGCGCCTGCTTCAACTCCGAGGTGACCTGCGCGAACAGCTCGTCGGCCTCCTCCTGCGGTGACGACGCCTTCCTCGACGAGCCGTCTGCGCGAACTGCTCGCGCACGGTCGGGTGCTCCGCGATCTGCGCGGTCATCAGCGGCTGCGTGTACGCCGCCTCGTCCTGCTCGTTGTGACCGTGACGGCGGTAGCCGACGAGGTCGACGACGACGTCGCTGTCGAAGCGGCGGCGGAAGGCCAGCGCGAGGCGGACCGCGGACATCGCCGCCTCCGGGTCGTCGGCGTTGACATGGATGATCGGGACGTCGAAGCCTTTGGCGAGGTCGCTCGAGTAGCGCGTCGAGCGTCCTTCGCTCGGATCGGTCGTGAAGCCGACCTGGTTGTTCGCGATCAGGTGGAGCGTCCCGCCGGTCGAGTAGCCCTCGAGCGCAGCCGAGGTTCAACGTCTCCGCGACGCCCCCTGCCCGGGGAACGAGGCGTCTCCGTGGATCAGCACCGGCAGGGCGACGCTCGGGTCGTGCATGCCGTGGCGCGTCGAGCGATCGGTCTGCTCCGCGCGCGCGCGTCCCTCGACGACCGGGTCGACCGCTTCGAGATGGCTCGGGTTCGCGGCGAGCGTGACCGTGATCTCGCCGGCGGGAGTCGAGCGCGTCCCTCCGCGCCCAGGTGGTACTTCACGTCGCCGGTTCCGCCCTCGTCGGTGGCGACGACCGCCTCGATCGTGCGCTCGCCCTCGAACTCGCGGAGGATCGAGTCGTAGCCGCAGCCCGAGCGTGTGCGCGAGAACGTTGAGCCGGCCGCGGTGCGCCATGCCGATCACGACCTCGTGCGCGCCGTTCTCGGCCGCGAGCTCGATCGCCTCGTCGAGCATCGGCACCATCACGTCGAGGCCCTCGATCGAGAACTGCTTCTGTCCGAGGAACGCGCGGCGCAGGTACTGCTCGAACGCCTCGACCCGCGAGAGCCGCGGCGAGCAGCTCCTTCTTCTCGTCGGCGAGCGGCTGTGCGGTACTTGCCCGACTCGATCGCCTGCCGCAGCCAGACGCGCTTCTCGTGGTCGGCGATGTGCTCGATCTCGTACGCGATCGTTCCCGTAGTAGGTGTCGCTCAGACGCGGCAGCGCGTCGGCGAGCGTGTCTCGCCGTCGACGTACATGCGCAGCACGGCGGCCGGGCACGCGCGCCTGCAGCTCGGGCGTCAGCTTCGGAATCAGCCGCTCGGGCTCGAGCGCGGGGTCGCCGGGCGGCTCCGAGCCGAGCGGGTCGAGATGCGCCGCGAGATGGCCGTGCATGCGGTGCGCCTTGACGAGCGCCATCGCAGCGGCGACGGCGCCGAGCAGCTCGTCGGAGACGGGCTCGACCTGGGCTGGCGGCGCTCGGTGCGAGCGGCGGGCGCCGGCGGCGCGGAGCTGGAGCCGGATGGCCGTTCCCAGCCGCCTCGAGCAGGCGTGCGAGACCGGGATGGGTCGCGACGATGTCGCTGTCGCCGCTCTCGAACAGCTGGCGCCACTCGCTCGGGACCGCGTCCGGGTTCTCGAGGTACTCCTCGAGCAGGTCGCGCGCGAAGCCCGCGTTCAGGCCGTCGACGTCAGTCACTACGTCCTTTGTAGCAACGAGGCGGCGCTACCAGAGGGGATGGCTCGTGATCACGGCCACCGCCAGCCCGATCGCGAAGCAGGCTGCTCCGATCGACGACCGCGTACGTCGCAAGCCGCTCGCTCCGGCCCGCCGATCCCGACCGCGATCAGCGAGAGGCAGGATCGCGAAAGGGATCAGCCGCAGCGGCCGGTAGGCGACCCCGGCGAGGCTGACGAAGATCGCCAGCCGCTGCGAGAGAACCCGCCACCGTCTCGGCTGGCCGGCTGCTGCCGGTAGGGCGTCGCGCTCACGTCCGCACCGTAGCGCGACGCGTCCGCGCGTATCCGCGTGAGGGGCGGCCGTGCGGGCCGGGCCTGCGCGGGCGGACTGCGCTTGGCCGCCACGGCGGCGGATCGGATCGTCGGCGGCTCTCACGAGCGCAGCCGGCTGCTCGGGTCGCGGCTCGGACTTGATCGCCCAGTAGACGACCCAGCAGAGGTAGAGGATGGGGATCTTCATGATCACCATCAGCCAGATCAACTCCCACACTATGAGCCGAGTGTACCCCCTGAAATCAGCCCGCAACCTGGGCCTCGAGCCTTCCCTCGATCAGCTCGTTTCCGTGGCTGTCGTACTGCGTCACGTCGAAGGTCGCACGCGCCGGGCCAGCTCGATCCCGCGGGCGGACGCGATCCGCACGGGTAGCGCCGCCAGCACCTCGTAGATCTCGGTGTACGCGCCCTGGTCGACGCCGATCCAGCGCGCGCCCGCGGCCGGCTCGACCCACGCGTAGGCCAGCGGCCCGTCCTTTGCGGTCACGGCAGAGGACGTCGAGGCGCGGGTCGAGCAGCTTCCCGCCGAGGAGGCGGCCAGCCGAGCTGCCGCACCACGGGAGCGTGCGCTCGCCCGCCGGATCGATGCCGCCGTCGCATGAATACAGCCGTCTTGTGACCGGCGTCGGCGAAGGTCAGGCTTTCGCCGAAGACGCCGATCCGCTCCACGACCACGGCGTCGGTTCCGGATCCCGCACCTGCCGGATCGGCAGCTCGTGAAGCGGCCGCCGAGGGTCGTGCCGTCGAGCACGCGGCCGATCGCGAGCACGCTTCCCGGACACGGCCTTGAACTCCTGCGCCGCTTCGCCGTAGAGCAGCCGCTCGCGGGCGATCGCCGCTGCTGTCGCAACCGGCGAGCAGCACGACGGCGAGCAGCAGCACGGCGAGTCTCAGCCCGTCCAGCCCCACCTGGCCACTCCGCCGTAGCTCGGATCGCTGCGATACGTGCGGTAGAAGATGTTCGTCCCGCAGGCTTCGCACTTCGCCTCGACGATCTGATCGCCGCCGTAGAGCGAGCGGGTAGAAGATCATGCCGATGTGGGTCGAGCTCGCGAACGCGTCCATCACACCCTGCGGTCGACTTGTGCGACGACGTGGTTCGGTGCGCCGAGACCGTTCTTGAAGTCTCCGGCGGTGTACGGGCCGTGCACGTTGCGTAGAGCACGCCAGTAGTACCGGCCGTCGCGCCAGTCGTCGGTGGACTCGCGCCAGGTCTTGAACGTGAGACCCGAGCAGTCACCGCCTTCGCCGTGCGCCGACGGATCGCCGGGCGCGTCGTACGGATACGAGTCGACGTCGTCGTAGTTCCAGCAGCCTCCGCCCCACTGGTAGCCCTCGTAGCGCGCGGCGTTCGCGTAGTCCTGCGCGGCGTCGCGCGTCATCGTGGTCATGAACGTCGGCGCGTCGTAGTTGCAGCTTCGCCCAGAAACGGTGGTACGCCTGGGCGCCCGTCGCGCCCGCAAGCACGACGCCGACGCCGAAGGCGACGAGAAACGCTTTCATCGGGACACCTCCAGGTCGAAGCGGTCGACGAACAGACCCGGCACGGCGTCGAGCCGAGTCGGTACAACGACGAGCCGGCGAGCCGGAAACGCGCCAGCGGTGCAGACTCGGCCCACTCGAGCGACTCCACCGCGAAGCTGCTCGACGACTCCGGACCGATCGAGTGACGAGCACGACGTACTCGCTGCGATCGTCCGTGTACGTCTTCGTGACGACGACGAGGCGATTTCCGTGCGGCTCGGCGAGCTGCACCTCGCCGAGCGGCGTCGCGCTCGTGATGCGCCAGCTGCGCACGACGGCGTTGCCCACGAGCTCGGCCAGCCGGAGCTCAGCCGAGCCGACGCGCTCGACCACCACCTCGCGCCCGTTGGCGAACGGCCGGCCCGGGCGGCCGTGTCCGGCTTGCGCCGCCCGACCGAGGGCGGCGCCGTGCTCGGCGACGCGGCAGCCACTGCTCGGACGGCTGCTGCTGCACGACCGGGCCCTGCCGGCCCGACCGCAAGCTTGGCCCAGGTCCGATCGGAGAGCCGCTGCGCCCAGCGCGGCGTCCCGTCACCGCGGAAGCTCCGCAGCAACGGGAGCCGGGGTTGACGCGATTCGGCGGCTCGAGGACGTCCATCGCTCCGTCGGGCTCGAGGGCGAAGTCGGCCAGCCCGCCGCTGACTTGCGAGGTTCGTCGCCTTCGACACGCCGCGCGTGACCACCGCTGCGACACGCCGTTGACCTGATCGAGCACCACGACCGAGCCGTCGGCGGCGACGTCGAACGAGGATGGGCCGACGAAGCCGAGCTCGCGGGAGCCGACGAGGCCGCGCTCGCCCGACGCTCGCTGCCCCACGCCGCCGCGACAACCCGCTCGTCCGGCGCGCGATCGCGGCCGAAGGCGTGCGCGCCGAGAGCGACCTCGGCTGCATCACGCAGCGGGACGCTGCGCTGCGGCGCCGCCGACCCGCCCGCCGGGACGGTGATCGTCCGCGCCGCTCGCGTCGTCGCGGAGCACCGCGTAGTAGGAGAAGCCAGCCGGCGACGACGCGATCTCGCGCGGCACGGTCGACGAAGTACCGGCCGCTCGCGGGAGTCTTGCCTCGGCGTCAGCGCCAGCCGCTGGAACGGCCCGCTCTGGCCCGCGCGGACGAAGACCGAGCCGGAGCCGTCGCAGGGCTCGCCGTCGTCCCTCGGGGCGCAGACGATCGCGTACCGGAGCGTGACGGGCTCGCCCGGCCTCGTGAGCGACGGGCGGGACGTGGACGGCATCGAGCCTCAGGCGCGGCGGCCGTGGGCCCGCTCGCGGCCGAGACCGAGGTCAGCGCGATTCTCCGATGACTGCCTGCGACGATCCCGGCCGCTCCCCCGCGAGCGACCGGATGCCTGGTCGGCGCATGGGATTCCTCCTGGTCGGGATCGCTCCGACGGTACGCGCGCCAACTCCGACGTCTGGGTAACGTCTTTGCAACAGAAGTGCAAAATCCGCGTTAGACCAGCCGCCGAAAAGGGGAGATACGCCGCGAAATGGTCGTGGACGAACGCCTACAAGCCATGCTGGAACAGGGAGAGGAGCTCGGCTGCCTCAACCTCTCCGCGGTCAGCGAGTTCCTGCAGGAGGCCGATCTCGACGAGGACCAGACCACCGGCTTCTTCGAGCAGCTCGAGGAACGGAACATCGCGCTCACCGACGACTGCGCACGGCCGGACGCCGATCGGGAGCACGTACGTGAACGGCGACCTCGCCACCGCCACGACGGACGCGCTCCAGCTCTTCCTCAACGAGGCCGGCCGCTACAAGCTGCTGACCGCCGCCGAGGAGGTGGAGCTCGCGAAGCGGATCGAGCGCGGCGACAAGGAGGCGAAGGATCTGATGATCAACTCGAACCTCCGCCTCGTCGTCTCGATCGCCAAGAAGTACCAGGGCCACGGCATCTCGCTGCTCGACCTGATCCAGGAGGGGATCATCGGGCTCGATCCGCGCGGTCGAGAAGTTCGACTGGCGCCGCGGCTACAAGTTCTCGACGTACGCGACCTGGTGGATCCGCCAGGCCGTGCAGCGCGGCGTCGCGAACAAGTCGCGCACGATCCGGATCCCGGTCCACATCGTCGAGCGCGAGCAGAAGATCTCGCGCGCCGAGCGCGACGTTGATCGGCCAAGCTCGAGCGCGAGCCGACCGACGAGGAGGTCGCGGAGACGGCGAAGCTCTCGCTCAAGCACGTGCAGGAGGTCCGCGCCGCGGCACGCGCCGTGACCAGCCTCGACAAGCCGGTCGGCGCCGAGGGCGACGCGAGCTTCGGCGATCTGATCGCCGGCGAGGACGTCGAGCCGTCCGAGGAGGTCCACGTGAGCCTCGCCGAGAGCGCCGTTCGCAGCGCGGTCGAGACGCTGCCCGAACGCGAGCGCGAGGTCGTGAAGCTGCGCTACGGGATGAACGGCGATCCCGATCCGAAGTCGCTCGGAGGAGATCGGCCGCACGCTCGGGCTGACGCGCGAGCGCGTGCGCCAGATCGAGGCGCGGGCGCTGCAGCGGCTGGCCGAGCGGCGCGAGGTCGCCGCGCTCGGCGAACCCGCCTAGAGAGTGGAGCCAGCCGGGCTCGAACCGGCGACCTTCTGGCTGCCAGCCAGACGCTCTCCCAGCTGAGCTATGGCCCCGTGCGGCGCCGAGTGTAGCGGCGAATTCGAAGTCCTTGGCCCAGTTGACCGCCGAGCTGCGGTTGTTCTTCGCCGTGCGCAAGTCGGAGCCGAATGTGCGCCCATCGACCCCGTCGATTGAACGAGATAGCAACTGTCAAGCTCGTCGCAGTACTTTGCGACGGCATCGATCTCTTCTGCCTCGCGGACGCGATGGCAAGTTCCGCCATCGCACCCTTCGGACTCGTTGTCAGCATAGACGAACGTAGCCGTGGCTTCGGCTGGGCCGTGGCCGGTTTGGGACACCTTGCGGTGCATCAACATCGTCCGCACCCTCGAACGATGTCGACTGCGCACCTGTGCTCGTCGCCGATTGCACTCGCTCCTGCTCGGCATCGCCGATCGTCTCGGCCGCACGGGTCGTCGTCGAAAGGCCCGTACCACGCAGATCCAGCACGAACGCCCGGGCGTTATCAATCCCGACGTGACGCAGGCGCAACATCAACTCCACCATCTGCGTTCACGGCTGGACGAAGACGATCCGGCCGCCGACCGTCGTACACGAATGCGCTGAAAGAGAAACAGATGCGTGAATACGGCGTCGGCGGCTCGCTGTCCGACTACCAGGAGGATCACCTGATCAGCCTCGAGCTCGGCGGGCACCCGACCGATCCGCGCAATCTCTGGCCCGAGCCGTACCCGCGCGCGTCCGCAGTCGACTCGATCGAGAACGACCTGAACAGCACAAGTCTGCTCAGGCGAACTGACGCTCGAAAGCGCACAGTTGAAGGAATCCACGCTCAAGCATTCGGACGGGTGAATGCGAAGCCGCTCGGCGACTGGAACTGACACCTGCCGCCGCCCGCGACTCCGTCTAGATACCGTCCTACTCGGGCACGGCCCTCCTGATCATGAGCACGGCTGCGATCGAACGTCACGCGCTGCGCACGCTCTCCCTGGCACCTGCACTCGCAATCGCCGGGCGACTGCGTTCCTGCTCGCACGCCTGTGGCCGGACGTAGGCGGTAAGCCCTTCCACGAGGACGAGGCCGTCGCCGGGCTTGATCTCCGTCGCGGCCGCTCGGCGACCTGCTGCACACCGTCGTCCTCGATCGCGGCGGAGCGCCGCTGCACTTTCTCGCTCGCCCACGTTGCTCTGGCGATCGACACGACGCCGGAGTCCCTGCGCGTGGGTCTCGCTCGTCTTCGCGCTGCGCAACGGTGCCGCTCTGTTACGACCTCACGCGCCGGCGTCGCGGGCCGATCTGCAGGGCTCATCGCAGCCGGTCTCGCCGCGACGTCGCAGCTGCTACTGATCTACGGCACGTTCGGGCGGATGTACTCGCTCTTCGCGTTCGCGAGCGCGCTTGCCGCCGATCTCTTCGTGCGTGCGCTCGAGCGCCCGCAACGCGCGGACGTGCTCGTCGCGGCAGCGGCCGCACTTGCTCCCGCTCACCGTGCATCCGTTCGGCGCGTTTCTGTTCGGCGCGGAGGCGGCGGTTGCGCTCTGGCTCTGGCGCGGCCGGACGCTGCGGGCGGCGCTGCCCGTCCTCGCCGTCGCGCTGCTCGCGCTGCCGCTCCTGCTCGCCGATCTCCGGCTCTCGGACCGCTACGCGCCCGAAGCAGGCCAGAGCCTCGACAGCGGCACCTCCGCCGGCGCGAGCCACGCTGCACGCACTCGGCGGCGCCGCGGGCGGACGCGGCGTCGTGCTTGTCGCTCTTCGTCGCTGCTCGCGGCGGTCGGGACCTGTCGCGCTCGCGCGGCAGCCAGCCGGCAGTCGCTGCGCTTTGCGGTCGTCACCGTCGTCGTTCCGCCCGCTCGTCCTCGCGGTCGCGAGCGCAGCAGGGTTGACCAGCGACCGGCTCGGCCCTCGGCATCTCATCTTCATGCTTCCGGTCTGGATCGCGCTCGTCGCGACCGGGGCGACGCACATCGGGAGCACTGCTTCCACGGAAAGGCGCGCGTCGCTGCCCTCGCCGCGATCGTCGCCGCTGCGGCAGCTCGCGCCGAGCGCCGTCTCCGAGCCGCGCACGATTCCCGACCGGAGCAGAAACGAGCCGTCGCGGCGCCCGCAGCCTGGCTCTCGAACTCCAGCTCAGCGCCGGGCGACGTGCTGTATCCCTACTCGCCCGTGTTCTTCGCGGCGCTTCCGGCGGCGAAAGGAAGCGCAGCGCGTACTCGCGCGAGCCGGTGGCGCCTCGCGCGCGCATCGTCAAGCGCACGAGCGCGACCCGCGACGGTCTTCATGTCGATCCCGCTGCGCGAGCCTGTCGACGGCGAACGCGTTGCGACGAGCAGGAGTCCAGTTCCGCGCGTTTCCGCTCGTGGCTGATCCTCGAGTCACGGGGCCCGTTTGCGAACGGAACGAGCTGCGCTCGAGATCAGCGGCCGCAGCTCCTGCGAGACCGCGGCCGCACTCGTCACCGAACCGAATGCGCACGCGCTACGTCGAGCAGATCCGCGGCACGGCGTGCGCGCGCGCTCGTTCGACTCCGACTCTGCGCTGCTAGCCCGCCGCGACCTCGACGGGTGGGGCGTCGCCCCAAAGGTCTTCGAGCCGGTAGTACGCACGCGAGCTCCGGCGTGAAGATGTGCAGCACCACGTCGAGATAGTCCGCGACGATCCACGACGCCTCGCGCTGGCCGTCGACCGAGCTCGGCAGGAGTCGCACGTCGTGCTTCATCCCGCTGTGCACCTCGTCGTAGATCGAGCTGCCGTCTGCCGCGGGTTCTGTCCGGTGCAGACGACGAAGTAGTCGGTGTAGGAGCAGGCCGGCCGCATGTCGAGGATGACGACGTCCTGCGCCAGCTTGTCCTGGGCCAGGCCGGCGATGCGGCGGGCTTGTTCGAGAGACGTTCAGTGCGATTTCAGCTCCGTTCGGTTGACGGTCGAAGTGTAGCCGCCGTCTAGCCGTCTGGTAGAGGCCGAGTGACTGGATCAACGCCGCCACGTCCGGCGGCACGAGCCCGTCGATCGACTCTCCGCGGCCGCACGCGGTCGCGGATCTCGCTCGACGAGATCGGGCACCGGGCTCGATCTCGAAGAGCTCGACGCGATCCGGGCGGCGACAGCTGCCGCAGAACCGCGTCCAGACGCTCCGCGCGGATAGCCCGGTCGCGTCGCGACACCGATGCGCGCGCGCGCGAGCACCCCTTCCGGATCCTTCCAGGTGAGGAAGTCCGCGAACTGGTCCGCGCCGATCAGGAAGAGCGGCATCGCTCCAGCGTCCTGCGCTGCAGCATGTCCACGGTGCGCTCGGTGCGGATCGGAGCTCGACCTCGTAGTCGGGGAACGCGGCCTGCGCGAGCTTCAGCGCGCGACTCGGCGTCGAGCTGGACCTCCTTGTGCCCGGGCCGCACGGCGACGAGGCACGGCGAGCTCGTCGAGGTCGAAGTGCTGCCGGGCTGCGCGCGGCCAGCGCGAGGTGCCCGTTGTGCGGCGGGTTGAACGTGCCGCCGAGCAATCCCGGTCACTGGACTCCAGGATCTCGCCGTCCACTTCGACCTCGTCGCCTCTGCGCGCTCCCGCGGCCGTCGAGCGCGGCTGCGAGCTCCTCCTCGTCCGCCGGCACCTCACCGGAGATCCGGAAGCCTCTGATCGGTGCGGCAGAATCCTGAAGCGGCGGCCGCTGACGCGCGGCCGGTAGACGAGGAAGTCGACGAGCCCGTCCTGCGAGGCGCCGCGAGACTGCCTGCGGCGGGCAGAGCTCGAACAGCGCACGGCTGGAGCTCGTCGATGCCTGCGCCCGTCGCGCACGAGACGCGGAACACCCGCACGATGCGTTCGTCCTCGACGCTCGAAGGACGGCGGCTCCGCGCGGAGGTCGATCTTGTTCGAGGACGACCGCCTGCGGGCGCGTCTCGAGCTCGGCGCCGTACGCGGCGAGCTCGCGATCGATCGTCGCGAAACGCTCGGCGGCATCGTCCTCCGACGAGTCGATCACGTGCAACAGCAAGATTCGCGCGCTCGAGGTGCGCGAGGAACTCGTGACCGAGCCCGACGCCCTCGCTCGCCCCTCGATCAAGCCCGGCACGTCGGCAACGGTGAGCTGCCGCGTACCGTCCGGGGCATCGACCGTGCCGAGGATCGGCGCGAGCGTCGTGAACGGATACTCGGCGACCTTCGGCTTCGCGTTCGAGATGCGCGCGAGCAGCGACGACTTGCCCGCGTTCGGGCAGCCCGACGAGCGCGGCGTCGGCAAGCAGCTTGAGCCGGAGGTCGAGCGTCGCTTCCTCACCGGGCAGGCCCGGTCTCCGCGAACCGCGGCGCCCGGCGTGTCGGCGATGCGAAGCGCTTGTTGCCGCGGCCGCGGCCTCCCCCACGCGCGCGGCAATCACCGCGCGCCCGGCGTCGGCGAGATCCGCGATCAGCTGCTCGTCCTCGTCGAGCACCTGCGTTCCGACGGGGACCCGTAGCTCGACCGATCTCGCCCGTCGCGCCGTGCTTGAGCGCGCCGCGGCCCGGCTCACCGCTGCCCGCCTTGAAGCGCTGCTTCGCGCGAAACGCGGACAGATCGCGCAGGTCCGGGTCCGCGACGAGGACGACGTCGCCGCCCGGCCCGCCGTCACCGCCGTCCGGTCCGCCCTTCGGCACGTGCTTCTCACGACGGAAGTGCAGGCTGCCGTCACCGCCGCGGCCCGCCTGAACGTGAATCTGCGCTCGGTCCTGGAACATGCGGGAACGCTAGCGCCCGCAGACTGCCGCGGTGAAGAACGGCCCGGCTAAGACTTCTGAGAGTCGCTGACCTCGACGAACCGGCGCTCTCCGCTCTGGCGGAACGCGACCGTGCCGGGGCGCTTGGCGAAGATCGTGTCGTCACGGCCGATGCCCGTGCCGTCGCCGGGGCGGAACTTCGTGCCGCGCTGGCGCAAGATGATCATCCCGGCCTTGACTTCCTGGCCGGAGAAGACCTTCACGCCGAGCATCTTCGGGTTCGAGTCGCGCCCGTTGCGCGACGAGCCGAGACCCTTCTTGTGAGCCATCTAGTTCTTCTCCTGCTTCGCTGCGAGCGCGGACTCCAGTGCTGCGATCGCGCCCTTCCGGTTTGCGTGCTTCTTCTCGAACTTCAGTGCGGCCTCCAGCTGCTCGACCTTCCAGCGCTTCGACTTCTCGGAGATGTCGGCGACCGTGAAGTCCTCGTAGCCACGCGGCGGCGACGCCGGAGCGGGCGCTGCGGGAGCTGCCGCTGCAGGTCGAGGTGCGGGTGCTGCTCTGCTTTCGGCTTCGGCGCGGGAGTTTCCTTCGCCGCGGCCGGAGTCGCGGCGGCCGTCGTGCGCTTGGCGGTGCCGCCGATCGACTGGATCTCGATCTGCGACAGAGATGCGCGAAAACCCGTCTGCTTGCGATAGCCGCTCTTCGGGCGGCGCTTGCCGATCCGGATCTTGTCGCCGAGCACGTGGCCGACGACCTTCACGGTCACCTGCGTCTGCGGCGACAACGTGCCGTCGCCGTCGCCCCCGAGGAAGAGCACATCCGGGTTGAAGGTCTTCCCCTCGTCCGTCTTGAGCCGGTCGACGAGCAGGCGCTCCCCTCGCGGACGCGGTACTGCTTCCCCCGAGCGAGATGATCGCGTATGAGTCTTTTGTGGCAGCCATGGCGTGAAAATGCGGGCCTTCAGCCCGCGAGCGCGTGAAGTGTAGCGGAGGCCGCGCCCCGGGCTAGGGCTCGACGTCGTCCCATTGGGACATCGGGACGTACTCCCAATCCGAGGCTTTTCCTCCTCCTCCTGCGCGCTCGCCTGTTGGCTCGCTCCTTCGCCCGCGGAAACCGTCGCCGTAGCGGCGGCTGCGGTCTTCTTCTTTCGGCCGCGCCCGCCCCTGCTGCCGCGACGGGTCTTCTTCTTCGGCGGGGAGGCCGCCGATTGGCGCCGTCCTCGGCCGGCTCGGCCGGAGCGTCTTCCTCCACCTCGCCGAGGTCGGGCGCAGGAATGTGGATCTTCGGCGCCGGCGCCTCCGCCGACGTTTCCGCCGGCACGGGGAGCTCGACGTCCTCGGACTCGCCCGTTCCGTTGTCGCCCTCGACTGCCGCTGCTGGCGCCGCGGCTGTCTTCTTCTTGCGGCCGCGCCCGCCACGCGAGCCTCGGCGCGTCTTCTTCTTCGGTGTCGCGGTCGTCGGAGCACCGTCGGCGTCCGAAACCTCAGCGACTGCCTCGGTTTCTTCTTCAGGCTCGGCGTCTTCGTCGGTCGTGTCCTCGTCGACGTCCACGTCCACCACGTCGGCTTCGGCCTCTGCCGCCTTCGCGGTCGCGCTGCCAGCGGCGCGACGGGTTGGCTTCTCGGCCTCGCTCTCCGCGGTGATCGGCCCGTCGCCCTCGGCCGGGCGACCGACGAGCGTCGCGTAGGCCGAGTCGTCGAGCACGCGTTCGACCTGAACCTCGACCTTCTTGCCCACGAGCTTCGCCGCATCGGCGACGCAGATGTCGAGCCCGTCGACCTTGCCGACACCCGCGCTGGAATCGTGCAGGCCGACCTCGACGAGCTTCAGCTCCAGCTTGGCGCCCTCCTCGACCGGAGCGTGCGGTGCGAGCTCTTCACGCTTGCCCTCGGCGACGACGATGAAGTGATCCAGGTGCGTGTCCCCGTTCGTGCCCTGGAGATAGAACCGGCGTCTGGTCTGCTTCTCGAGCTCGATCAGCCTCTCCGCGCCCGGCCCGGTGAGGATCGAGGCGATCTTCGCCGCGACCTCGACTCGATACGCCTGGCTGCGCGAGCCCGCCGCGAGCGCGCGCAGACGCCGCTCGATCTCGACCGCTGCAGACGTCTCCGAGAGAACGATCCCGTCGCCACCGCAGGTCGGGCACTTCTTGGTCATGATCTCGCGCGGCCCATCGGTGACGTTCTGGCGCGTCATCTCGACGAGGCCGAGCGGCGAGATCTCGACGACGTAGGTCTTCGTCCGGTCCCGCTCGAGCTCCGTGCGCAGCGCCGACTCGACGGCCGCGCGGTTCTTCGGATTCGCCATGTCGATGAAGTCGATGACGATGATCCCGCCGATGTCGCGCAGCCGGAGCTGGCGTACGACCTCCTTCACCGCCTCGAGGTTGTTCTTCGTGATCGTGTCCTCGAGGCGCGCGCCGGACGAGCTGCGAGCGCGAGCCGACGAAGCGGCCGGTGTTCACGTCGATGACGGTGAACGCCTCGGCGTAGTCGAAGATCAGATAGCCGCCGGACGGCAGGTCGACACGACGGCTCAGCGTCGACTTGATCTCCGCGTCGACCCCGTACGCCTCCATCAGCGGCTGCTTCTCCTTGTAGCGCACGACCCGCTCCACCATGTGCGGCGACGTCTTCTTGAGGTAGCCGACGATGCGCTTGTACGCCTGGTCCTGGTCGACGAGCGCGCGCTCGAAGTTCTCGGTGAAGAGATCGCGCGTGACACGGAGCGGTAGCTCCGCCTCCTGGTAGAGGAGGCTCGGCGGCTTCGCCTTCTTCGCGCTCGCATCGATCGCCTTCCAGAGCTTCTGGAGGAAGACGAGGTCGCGTTCGATGTCCTCGGCCGACGCGCCCTCCGCGGCCGTGCGCACGATCACGCCTCCGCCCTTCAGGTCGAGACCCTTGAGGATGTCCTTGAGGCGCGAGCGCTCCTCGTCGTCGAGCCGGCGGGACACGCCGAAACCGTCGCCGTTCGGCTGGTAGACGACGAAGCGGCCGGGCAGCGAGATCTCGGTCGTGAGCCGCGCGCCTTTCGTCTTCATCGGATCCTTGACCGCCTGCACCATGATCGTCTGCCCGCGGCTGATCAGTGTCCTGGATCTTCTTGCCGTGGCGCGCCTTGCCTTCGAGCTCGGGCGTGACGATCTCGTCGACGTAGAGGAAGCCGTTCTTCTCGAGGCCGATCTCGATGAACGCGGCCTCCATTCCGGGCAGGACGTTGTCGACGGTGCCGAGGTAGATGTTGCCCGGCGATGGAGCGCCGCTCGGGCCGCTCGAGGTAGACCTCGGCGACCTGATCGTCCTCGAGGACTGCGACACGCTGCTCCCCGACGTCGACCGAGACGAGGAGCTCACGCTTCGCCTCGGGCAGAGGCGCGCGGCCCGGGGCTCGCGGCGCCGGCGCTGCTGCGGACGCTCGCGCTCCCGACGGGTGCCGCCGGCTTGCGGTCGGTCCTCGGCCTCGAGCGGTCTTCGCCTTCGGCTGGGCTGTCTCGGTCTTGGCCTCGGCGGCCGTCGTCTTCTTCGATCGACCGCGGCCGCCGCGGCTACCGCGACGACGTCTCGGCCTGGTGGTGCTCGATTGTCCCGCTTCGTCGGCGGGCTCGGTGCTTACAGGTTTAGGTGCTTGTGATGGAGCGGCAGCCTCGACAGGCGCCTGCTCGTCGGACTTTCGTCTGGATCGGAACCAGCGCAAGAAAAATCTCCTTCATGCGCGCGCGCTGCAGCAACGCCGGCCAGGGCGGCGGCGCGGAGCGTGCGCGGCAGGTCGTGATGGGCGATGGAAAACATCTCCGGACAGGGTACCAATCGAGCCAGTCGGCCCCTCCGTCCGGCCTGGGGTCCTAGCCTTCCGCTCATCGGCGAGTGGGAGGTGGACATCAGATGACTGGACAACGCGAGGCGTACGAGCTGCTGTTGATCGAGGAGGCGGACGCGTGGTTCGAGTATCTGGAGGCGACTCGAGGCCAGTCCGCCATCCGCTACAAGGAGGTCGAGCCCTGGGCCTGGGCGCGGCTCTCCCAGCGCCTGCGGGCGATCAGGACGCGCCGCGCCAAGTTGAAGCCCGCGGCCGAAGCGGCCTAGACCTGCCTGGCGCTAGCGGCGCTGTCCGCGCGCGCGGACGTGAATCGACAGCAGGATCCCGACCGCGATCAGATTCGCGATCATCGACGATCCTCCAACGCTGACGAACGGAAGCGGAATGCCCGTGATCGGAGCGATTCCCATCGTCATGCCGACGTTGACGAAGATCTGGAACAGCAGCGCGAACACGAGCCCGCCCGCGACGATCGCCGAGAACGGGTCGCGCGCGATGCGTGACGATTCGCAAGCCTCGCCAGACCACGAGCAGATAGAGCATGAGCAAGATCGACGCGCCGAAGAAGCCACGCTCCTCGGCGAGCGAGGCGAAGACGAAGTCCGTGTGATGCTCGGGCAGGAAGTTGAGCGTGGTCTGCGTCGCATTGTCGACGCCGCGGCCTCGTAGCTCGCCTGCACCGATCGCGTTCTTCGACTGCGTGATGTTGTAGGTCGTGCCACCGGGGTCCTGGTCGGGATTCAGGAAGCTGGTCAGACGCTGCTGCTGGTAGTCCTTGAGAATCGGCAGGCCGGCGGCGGGGAGCACGCCGAGCACCAGCACGGCAAGGACAGCCACCCCGCCCGCGAGGTGCCGCGATGTGCGTCCACGGTGTCCCGGCGACGAACAGGACGGCGAACACCGCTGCGCAGTACACGAGCGCCGAACCGAAGTCTGGCTGGAGGAAGACGAGGAAGACCGGAATCGAAGCGAGCCCGAGAGCCGTGAGCGTCGTGCGGATGTCGTTGAGGCGTCTCGACCGCTCGGCCAGGAAGCCGGCGAGCGCGAGCACGAACAGCACCTTGCCGAACTCCGACGGCTGGAAGCGGAAGAAGCCGAGGTCGAGCCAGCGCTTCGAGCCACGGATCGGTCCCGTCAGGAGGACGATCGCGATCAGAAAGACGTCGTGCCGAAGATCCAGCGCCACCGCGTGCGATAGCAGCTCGGGATCCACGAGGACTGCAACCACCAGGCAGACCACCCCGATGAAGACGTAGACAGCCTGGCGGGTGAGGTAGTAGCCCGGGTTGCCTGTGACGTCGTGGTGCGTGATCCCCGCGATCGCCCAGAGCCCGTAGCCGACGACCGCCGCGACGCTCCCGAGCAGCAGCCAGTCGAGACGACGGACGAAGGACGCGACCTCGACGGCCTCACGGCGGCGTGCCCGTGCGGCGGCTCTGGCGTTTGAGACGTAGTGGTCGACCATCAGTCGCTGTGGATCGGGCCGGTGACGGTCGCTTGCTTGCCGAAGAAGGATTCGAAGACCTTGAGCGCGGCCGGCGCAGCGGCGTCGCCGCCGTGGCCACCGTTTTCGATCAGCGCGCAGACAACGAGATCGGGCGAGTCGGACGGGCCGTACCCGCACCACCAGGACTGGTTGAACAGTCGCGGGGTACCCGTCGCCCGGGTCGATGCTCTTCTCCGCGGTTCCGGTCTTACCGGAGATGGAGATCGGAAAGCTGCCGAAGATCGATGCGGACGTGCCGAACGAATAGTGCGTCGCCTGGTAGAGGCCCTCACGCACGACGGCAAGCGCCTGCGCGTCGACGTTCGTGGGCTCGGGGCGCAGGCGGCGGTGTGCTCGGGACCGCGCGCCCGGGAGTCCCGTTGGAGGAGGGCTGCTCGACGTCCTGGAGCAGGTGCGGTGTGACGAGCTTGCCGCCGTTCGCGATCATCGCGTAGAAGCGCGCCATCTGCATCGGCGTCACGAGCAGGTCTTTCTGACCGATCGCGAGCTGGATCGAGTCGCCCGGCTTCCAGAGACTGTCGATCGCCCAGTGACCCGGGTCGGTCTTCTTCGTGTAGGTCTTCTTCCGCCAGTCCGGTGTCGGCAGGAGGCCGCTGCGCTCGGAGCCCAGATCGATTCCGGTCTTCTGGCCGAAGCCGAACCGGCTCGCCCATGCCTGCAGTCGCGGCCCGCGGTCGGACGGCATCCCGTAGAAGCGGTAACCGACTTGGTAGAAGTACGTGTCGCACGACTTGGCGAGAGCCGTCGGCAATGTCATCGCCTCGTTCACGAACGGATCCCAGTTCTTGAAGACCTGGCCGTTCTTCTTGTACGAGCCGGTGCAGGGGAGCGACTCGAACGGCTGCAGGATGTGCTCCTGCATCGCCGCGATCGCGGTCACCGGCTTGAAGGTCGAGCCCGGCGGATACGCGCCGTCGATCGCGCGGTCGAGCGCGGGGAAGTTCGCCGCCTCGGCCGTGCGCGGCGACAGCCCCGCGACGTCGAGTGCCCGCTGGCGGACGCGACCGACGAAGAGCGACGGCCGATAGGTCGGGTACGAGGCAAGTGCTCGGACCGAGCCGTCATGCGGGTCGATGCGCGACGATGGCACCCCCGTTTGCGTTCCAGCAGCCGTAGCAACCGGAGTTCCGCGCGCGGTCGATCCCGTAGCGCAGCGCTTCCTCGGCGGCCTTCTGGAGCTTGACGTCCAGCGTGAGCCGCACCGCGTTGCCGGGATGAGCCGGGACCTTCGGGACAACGGCGCTGATCGGCCTGCCGAGGGAATCGACACGCAGCTGCGAAAGCCCCGCGGTCCCGCGCAGGTACTTGTCGTAGAACGACTCGATGCCGGTCTGGCCGATCGTGTCGCCGCCGCGGTAACCCTGGTCGTGCAGCGCCTTGAGCTGCCCCGGTGAGATCTCGCTCACGTAGCCGAGCACGTGCGCCGCGAGCTCCTTGTGCGGGTAGAAGCGGAGGTACGTCGGCGCGATCTGGACGCCCGGGAAGTCCTCGGCACGCTCCTTCAGATAGAAGACCTGCGCCTGACTGGCACCGTCCTTCACCTTGACCGGCGTCAGCGGATCGCTGCGGTGCTTGCGCACCGCGGCGCCGATCTGGCCGGCAGGGACGTGCAGCAGCCGCGCGAGCTGACGGATCTCGCGGAGGCGAACACCACGCCGCTTCGGCAGGTCCGAGCTCCAGATCTGGACCGCGGTCCCCGGGACGTTCGTGACCAGCACCTGGCCGTTCCGATCGAGGATCGGGCCGCGCGGAGCCTGCACACGGATGTCGCGGCGCTGGTTGTTCTGAGCCGCGCGGAGCAACTGCTGGCCGTTCAGTGACCTGGAGTGACCAGAGTCGCAGGAAGAGCGTGGCAAAGACGGCGAGCGCCACCATCCCGAGCAGGCCGACCCGCAGCGCCAGTTTGGGCGTGAAGCGGTAGGGCTCTTCGACTCGCGGGTCAGGCGGAGGAAGCGTCGTGAGGGAACGCGGTTAGCCAAGGAGGCGCACCTCCCGTGTCAGCCGCTCGGGCGGCCGCAACAGACGGCGCGTGAGCGCGTAGACCGGAACGGTCAGGATCAGATTGAGGAGCACGGTCGGCAGGAGCGCGGCGAGGATGTCGCTTGCCGGCGCAGGCTCGCCGAGCAGGTAACGCAGGACGAGCGCGGCGACCTGATACAGGATCGTGATGACCGCGATCGACAGCAACGGCGCGTGTGCGCGATCGCGGCCCGTCGTCTCGCCGTAGCGGCCCGGTCCAGTAGCCCGCAAGCGTGAGGAGGAGCGCGGTGAAGCCGAGCGTGCCGAAGACGCCTGTGTCGGCCAGCAGGCCGGCGGAGAACCCGGCGACCGCACCGAAGACTGCACCGCGCAGAAGCGACACGCACACGACGGTCACGAGCAAGAGGTTGGGATGGCCTCCGAGGATGTCGACGTTCGCCATCACCGACAGCTGCACGACGACGACGAGGAAGAGCAGGCCCGCGGCCTTTGCTGCGTCGGCCGGCATCACGGAGCCTTCGGAGTTCGCTTGTGCGTGATCAGGGCGGTCACGGCGTCGAGCGCGGAGAAGTCCACGTACGGGGCGATCTGGATCTGCTTGTACAACGCCGTGTCGCTCTGGCCGACGTGCGTCACGACGCCGATCCGAATGCCCGCGGGGAAGAGGGATGGATACTGCTTCGACTGCGTCCCTGCCGTGACGATCACGTCGCCCTGCTGCACGTTCGCCTCCTTGGGGACGAAGTCGAGCAGAAGCGAGCCCTCCCCTGGCCGTGACGTACGAGCCCTTTCGCGCCGGTCTGCGGATCGCGCGCGGGCACAGCGCTGGTCTCGTCCGTCAGCAGCGTGACCTGCGCACTGTTGCCGGTCACGTAGGTAACACGGCCGACGAGACCGTCGCGCGTGACGATGGGCGTGTCCTGCCTGATGCCGGAGTCAGAGCCGGCCGCGATCCCGACCCGTTGCTCGAACTCGGTCGCCCAGGAAATGATGCGCGTGTTCACCGGCGCGTAGTCGCTCGGGAAGAGCGGGCTGTCGATGAACTTCAGCTGCGCGCGAAGCTCACGATTCTGCTCGAGTGCGGACTGTCCCTCGAGCTCCTGCTCACGGAGCTGGTTCACCTCTGCCCGCAGTTGCGAGTTCTCGCGCTTGGCGTGCACGAGGCCGGCGAAGTACCCGTAGACGTCGCGGAACGGGCGCGCGACCCGCTCGGCGGCGACCTCGAAGGGCCGGAGGACGGTCGCGCCGGCGCTCTCGACCCCGTGCAGGGCTCCTCCGGTCGGCTCGCGGAAGGAGATCGTGATCAGGACGAGCGAGAGCAGCACGAGAACTCCCACCGCGGCCCGGCGCCGAATCGTGGAGCGGCTGCGGGAAGGGAAGGGCTGGGGTCTCGGTCTCGATGCGGACGAGCCCAGGACCGCGCTGACACTGCGGTTGCGAGGCACGAGAGAGGTCTAGGTTAGCTAGATCTCCGGGTGGGGCTCAGCGGCGGTGGTTATTTCGCCGGGCCTTGGCGCTGCGGTGGATCGCCTCGAACTCCTCGAGGCTCCGCCCCGAGCCGACGGCCACGCAGGTGAGGGGGCTCTCGGCCAGGTGCACAGGCATCTGGGTCTCGTGGCGCAGGCGCTCGTCGAAGTTCGAGAGCAGGGCGCCGCCCCCGGCCATGACGATCCCCCGGTCCATGATGTCCGCGGCCAGCTCCGGCGGTGTCTTGTCCAGGGTGGACTTGATCGCCTCGATGATCTGCTGCACCGGCTCGTCGAGCGCCCGGCGCACTTCCTCCGAGCTCAGGACGACGGTCTTCGGCAGCCCGGTGAGCATGTCGCGGCCGCGCACCTCGGCCTGCAGCTCTTCGCGCAGGTCGTAGGCCGAGCCGATCTCGAGCTTGATCTCCTCTGCCGTCTGCTGGCCGATCAGAAGTTTGTACTCGCGCTTGATGTGATTGATGATCGCCTCGTCCATCTCGTCGCCGCCGACGCGGAGCGATTGCGAGACGACGATGCCGCCGAGCGAGATGACCGCGACTTCCGGTCGTGCCGCCGCCGACGTCGACGATCATGTTCCCCGTCGGCTCGGCAACGGGAAGTCCCGCGCCGATCGCGGCGGCCATCGGCTCCTCGATCAGATACGCCTGACGCGCGCCAGCGCTCAGCGTCGCCTCTTCGACTGCGCGCTTCTCGACACCGGTCACGCCGGAAGGGACGCACACGACGACGCGCGGATGCGCGAAGCGATGCTGATGGACCTTCTGGATGAAGTGCCGCAGCATCTGCTCGGTGACGTCGAAGTCGGCGATGACGCCGTCCTTGAGCGGGCGGATCGCGGAGATCGTGCCCGGCGTGCGGCCGAGCATCCGCTTCGCCTCGACACCGACCGCGTGAACCTCGCCTGTTCGCTGGTCGATCGCCACCACGGAGGGCTCGGAGAGGACGATGCCGCGGCCGCGAACGTAGACGAGCGTGTTCGCGGTGCCGAGATCGACCGCCATGTCGCGCCCGCCGAAACCGCCGAGATTGTCGAAGAGTCCCATGGAGCGTTCGAGTCTAGTCCAACGTGGGTCAGCCGAAGCCGTACGCACCGGCGAAGCGCTCCGCGAGCAACCGTACGAGCAGCGCGGCGGGTAGGCCCACGACGTTGAGGTAGTCACCCTCGATGCAACGGACGAGCGCGGCGCCCCGGCCCTGGATCGCATAGCCGCCGGCGCGCCCTCCCACTCCCCGAGCCGCGACATAGGTGCCGAGCTCCCGCGGGGTCAGCTCGCGGAACTCCACCCGGGTCGACTCGTGCTCGACGTCCTCCCAGCCGGGTGTGAGCAGACAGAGGCCCGAGACGACGAGATGGGTCTTGCCGCCGAGCTCCTCGAGCATCCTGCTCGGCCTCGGTGGCGTTTGCGGGCTTGCCGAAGATCCGGCCGTCGAGCACGACGGCGGTGTCGACGCCGAGCACCGGGCGGTCCTCCGCGATGTCGGCAACGGACCGCGCCTTCTCGCGCGCATGGGCGCGCACGACCTCAACCGCGTCGGCGATCTGCCGGATTGCTCTCTTCGTACTTCGGCGCGACGACGTCGAACGGGATGTGCAACTGCTCGAGGATCGCTTTGCGTTGCGGCGACGTCGACGCGAGCAGCAGGGGCGGCGACGGCGGCGCATCAGCCACGCTTGCTCGCGGCCCAGATCTCTTCGGCGGGCCACTTGCGCGCCCACTCGGCCGTGACGTACTTGTAATACGCTGTGCGTCTTCGCAGCCGGCGGCGCGTACAGCTCGGCGAGGCGCTCGACCTCGAATCCGTTCTCGCGCAGCAGCTCGATCCAGTCGCTGTGAGCGAGATGGAACTCGACCTCGTGCGTGTCAGGCCACGCCCACTTGCCCAGCTCGAACTGCGGTCGCACGAGCTGCTCGCCGACACCATCCATGGTCATGCAGAGCACGGAGACGGTCGAGTTGGTCAGAAAGATGAGCCGCCCGCCGGGCCGAAGCAGCCGCGCGGCCTCGGGGATCCAGCGGTACGGGATCAGCCCAAAGCGAGGCGCCGTACTCCGAGAGAACGAGGTCGAATGACGCGTCCGGCAGCGGGACGTCCTCGCCGATCGCCTCGATGAGCGGGAAGTCGAGGCCGGTGTCGCGCCTGCAAACGTCGAGCCGTCGCCAGCTGCGCTGGTGTGGGATCGACCCCGACGACGCGCGCGCCGCGACGGGCCAGCCAGGCAGAGAAGTACGCGGTGCCGCAACCCAGGCTCGACGGACGTCTAGTCCCGCAACGTCGCCGAGGACGTTCAGCATCCGACTTCGGGCTTCTCGAAGACGCCCCAGGTGATCTCCTCCTGTGCCCAAGCCTTCGCGGCAGACGCGTCAGTGTAGTCCGTCGTTCGCGCGAGTCCAGTTCGCGACGTTTTGCTGAACGTAGTCGGGCCGGTCAGACGAGCTCATCGTCCGAGAACCAGAGCGCGACCTCGCGCTCCGCAGACTCCGGCGAGTCGGAGCCGTGCACCAGGTTGTCCGGCATCGAGTTCGCAAGATCGCCGCGGATCGATCCCGGCTCGGCATCCGCGGGATTCGTCGCGCCGATGGTCTTGCGCATCGTGGCGATGGCGCCCTCGCCCTCGACGACCAGCGCCAGTGTCGGGCCCGAGGTGATGAAGTCGACGAGCTCCGCCGAAGAACGGTTTCTCCTTGTGCTCGGCGTAATGCGTCTCGCCGAGTGAGCGGTCGACGTGGACGAGCTTGCCGGCCCGCAGCACGAAGCCGCGGCGCTCGATTCGCGCAAGGATGTCGCCGGCGAGCTTGCGCTGCACGGCGTCGGGCTTGATCAGGATGAGTGAGCGCTCGACCGCCATCGGCGGCGCAGTCTACTCGGAGCGTCGCCGCCGTTTGGGCGGTCGGACTTCGAAGGTCGGGAAGTCGACCGCAACCGGCTCGACGGATGTCTCGCAGTACGGGCACACCTGCCAGAGCGCCTCGAGCGGCGCCTTGCAGTTCACGCACGCCTGCTTCAGCTTCGTCGTGCAGACCGGGCAGACGAGGAACTCGTTCGAGACTTCCGCCCGGCAGACCGGGCAGTAGAGATCGCGGCGTGCGAGCCGTTCCTCCATCGCCTTGATCTCGAGCTCCCGCTCGCGCACGTCCTCGAGGTACTCCGGCGGGCGGAAGAGCATGTACACGAGCGCGCCGAGGTAGGGGATGACGAGCCCGATCGCGACCGCCGTGGCGATCAGAACCGGATCCTCGATCCGCCGCTTCGCGTCCTTGTAGACCCAGTAGCCAACCGCGAGCCAGAAGGCGATCAGGAAGAAGACCACGAGGTTCCGGATCACCTGCCAGGTGCCGGAGGCGAAGAAGTCGTGGATTCCGCTGAAGGTGCTGGCGATCACAGAGAGGATTCTTCCTATTACGTACCCCACAAGAAACGCGATCCCCACGATCGCGGCCAAAACGAAGCGCCGCGAACGCGAAGACCGTCACCCTGTCGCCAACGTTCGCCATCGCAGGCTCTCATCCTTGGCGAGATCGGCCAGGAGGTAAAGGGAGCCCGTGACGAGGACCGGCTCGTCGAGGGCACGGGCATGCGCGAGGGCCTCGGCCGGATCCTCGATCGGCCTCGATGTCGGAGAAGAACGGCCGAGCTCGCTCGGCCAGCTCTGCGGCCGTGAGTGAGCGGGCGTTGCTCGAGGCGGTGGCCACCAGCCGGCTTGCCGAGGACCGAGAGAGCGGCCAGCATCCCGTCGACGTCCTTGTCGGCGAGGATCGACGCGACGACGACATAGCGCGCGGTCGGCAGGCGCGGCAGCACGTAGCCGAGGCCGGCGAGGTTGTGCGCGCCGTCCAGATCTCGAGAGGATCTTCACTGAGACGCTCGAGCCGCCCGGCAGCTGGACCTCGCACGTGCCCGTCGACGGGCCGGCCGAGGAACGCCTCCGCGGCGGCGATCGCGATCGCCAGGTTGCTGTGGCCGGCGACGACGACCTGCTCGGCGCCGTTCTCGCGGGCGAGCCCCTCCCACTCCGGCTCGCCGACGACGACCGTTGCGCCCGGCTGGACGACCGCGAGCTTCTCCGCGGCGATCGCCTCCCGCGTGGTGCCGAGCACCTCGGTGTGCTCGAGGCGCGACGTTGGTCAGCACCTGGACCGGCGAGCGGAGGACGTTCGTCGCGTCGTAGCCGCCCGCCGAGCCCCGCCTCGACGACGGCAACGTCGACCTCGGCCGCTGCGAACTCGGCGAGGGCGGCGGCGGTGAGCGACCTCGAACTGCGTCGCGCTCGATCCGCTCGGCCTCGGCCCGCACCGCGCCGACGGCGCGCTTCGAAATCGGCTTCCTCGCCCGCTCACACGAATGCCGCTCGCTCCACCCGCGCACGTGCGGGGAGGATACGCGCCGACGGCTGAGCCCTGCATCCGCGAGCAGCGCTTCGATCGTGCGCGTCGACGGTCGACTTCCCGTTCGTGCCGACGACGTGGATCGACGGGTAGCGGAGCTGCGGGTCGCCGAGCGCTGCGAGCAGCGCCTTGCATGCGCTCGAGCCCGAAGCCGTCCTTCGGCCACGGGCTGAGAGGACTCGACGATCCACTCAGCCGGAGATTGCATCGAGCTCCCGCCGGTAGCGCGCGAGCTTCTCGCGCTCGGCCTCGACGACCTCGGCGGGAGCGTTGCCGACGAAGCGCTCGTTCGCGAGCATCCTCTCGGCGCGGGCGATCTCCTTGCTGCAGCCGCGCGCTCTCGGCTGCGACGTTGCCGTTCGCCCGACCTGCCGGCTCCGGCTTCACGACGGCGTCGAAGATGCGCCGCTCCTCGCCTTCGAGCTTGGGCAGCACGCCGCTCCGGCGGAAGATCGACCGCCGCTTCCTGCACGGCAGTCGAGCGCACCGCGCCTCCGCCTCGTCGCCCGCCTCGGGCCACGGGCGCGACGATCAGCCGCGACTCGCGCGCCGGCAGGTTCGACCAGATCTCTTCGGTCACGTGCGGCATCGCCGGGTGCAGGAGCTTCAGCAGCCGCTCGAGCGCCGCGACCGCCGTCGCGCGCGCGTCGGCGTCGCCGTCGTAGAGCCGCGGCTTCGATCGCCTCGGCGTACCAGTCGCAGAAGTCGTCGAAGGTGAGGTGGTAGAGCTCGCTCGACCACGTGCGAGAAGTCGAACTCGCCGAGGAGCCGCTCGACCTCGCGCTGCGTCTGCGAGAGGCGCGCGAGGATCCAGCGTTCCTCGAGCGTCGCCGGGCGTTCGTCCGGCGCCGCGCCTTCCGAGGCCTGGAGGATCAGCCGTGCGACGTTCCAGAGCTTGTTCGCGAGCTTCCGTCCCTCCTCGATGGCGCCCTCCGAGAAGCGGACGTCCTGCGAGGACGCCATCTTCATCAGCCCGTAGCGCGTCGCGTCCGCGCCGTAGGTCTCGATCGCGGCGAGCGGGTTCATCCCGGTGCCGAGGCTCTTCGACATCCGGCCGCCGGTCGGCGCGTGCACGGTCGAGTGGATGACGACGTCGTGGAACGGAACGTCGCCCATCAGCTCGAGCCCGCTGAAGATCATCCGGTTCTCCCAGAGGCGGATGATGTCGCGCGCGGTCGTGTTCAGATCGCCCGGGTAGAAGGCGCGCAGGTCCTCGGTGTCGTCCGGGCCAGCCGAGCGTCGCGAACGGCCAGAGCGCCGACGAGAACCACGTGTCGAGGACGTCCGTGGATGCGCGCCAGCTCGCGCGAGCCGCACTCGCGCGCAGGCGTCGGGCTCCGTCTCCGCGACGGTCGATGTGCCCGTCCGGGCACTCCCACAGCGGCAGCTGATGGCCCCACCAGATCTGGCGGGAGATGTTCCAGTCCGGCGCGTCCTCGAGCGACTGAGATCGCGAAGCGGTGCTGCGACTCCGGGTGGAAGCGGACGCGGCCGCGAGCGCAGCGCCTCGAGCGCCGGCTTCTCGCAGCTCCTCCATCGAGCACCACCACTGCAGCGAGATCCGCGGCTCGATCCGGCTCTTGCAGCGGTCGCAGAGCGCGACCGTGTGCCGGTACGACTCGCGCTTCTCGAGCTGGCCGTGCTCGCTTGCAGCCACTGCGAGGACGCGCTCGTCCGCCTCCTCCTGCGTCAGCCCGGCGAGCTCGCCGGCCTCGTCGTTCATCCGCCCGTCCGGTCCGATCACCGTCAGCTCCGGCAGGCCGTGGTCGCGGCCGATCTCGTAGTCCGAGCGGGTCGTGACCGGGCGTCACCTTCAGCGCGCCGGTGCCGAAGTCGCGCTCGACGCGCTCGTCGGCGATCACCGGCACGCGGCGCTCGACCACAGGGAACGATCACCTCGCGGCCGACCAGGTCGCCGGTAGCGATCGTCGTCCGGGTGCACGGCCACCGCGACGTCGGCCAGGATCGTCGCCGGCCGCACCGTCGCGATCGTGATGTGGCCCGTCGCCGTCGGCGAGCGGGTAGCGCACGTAGGTCGAGCGCATCGTCGACCTCCACGTGCGCGACCTCGAGGTCGGAGAGCGACGTCTGGTGGAACGGGCACCAGTTGATGATCCGGTTCGCGCGATAGATCCAGCCCTTGCCGTAGAGGTGCACGAAGAAGCGCATCACCGCGCGGACGTAGGCGTCGTCCATCGTGAAGCGCTCGCGCCGGTAGTCCAGCGAGGCGCCGATCCGGCGGAACTGGAACATGATCTTGCCGCCGTACTCGCGTAGCCACTCCCAGACGAGCTCGACGAACGCCTCGCGGCCGAGGTCCTGGCGGCGTCTTTCCCTCGCTGCGCGAGATGCTTCTCGACCGCGTTCTGCGTCGAGATGCCGGCGTGGTCGAAGCCCGGGCTGGAAGAGCACGTTGTAGCCCTGCATCCGGCGCGTGCGGACGATCGTGTCGGCGAGCGACAGCTGCAGCGCGTGACCCAGGTGCAGGTCGCCGGTCACGTTCGGCGGCGGGTGCGCGATCGACGAAGCTCTCGCGGCTCGGGTCCGGGTCGGCGTTGTAGTGGCCCTCCTCTTCCCAGGCGCGCTGCCAGCGCTCCTCGACGCCCTCGGGCTTGTAGCAGAGTTTCCATCTCGCGCGCGATCCTAGCCTTGGCTTTGAGGCCGGTCAGAAAGGGGGTGAGCTCACGCTGCGACTATGAGGTCAGTCTAACGGCCGGCCGCGTAGCCCTGCATGCCGCGCGGGTTCGCGCCGGCTCGTAGCTGGCCGTCCTCCTGTCTGGACGGCCGTGACGCGCCCGAGCGACCAGTCGGGCGTCGACCGTCAACGTCGTGGCCGCGGCGCGCGGAGCTCGGCGATGACGTCCTCGCGAGAACCTGCCCTCGAGGTCGAGCGAACGCGGGACGAAGCCGCGCGGGATAGAACGACGCAGATCAGGTGATCCGTGTGGAACTCCGGCGCGTCGATCGCCTCCTGCAGGTTCAGCCCGCGGTCGACGATGGCGCAGGAAGACGTGGAGCGCCCATTGCTCCTGCTGGTCGCCGCCTGGAGTGCCCCAGGCGAGCCAGGGCTCTCCGTCGCGCAGCGCGAGCCCGGGCGAGCGTCGTCCGCGGACGCGCGCCGGCGCGAAGCGACGAGGGCAGTCCTTCCTCGAGCCAGAACATCTGCGCGCGCGTTCCGAGCGGCCAGCCGAGCGCCGGGATCACCGGCGAGCCGTGCAGCCAGCCGCCGCTCGGCGTCGCCGAGATCATGTTGCCGAAGCGGTCGACGACGTCGACGTGGACCGTGTCGCCGCGCGTCGGCTCACCCGCGCCGGCGAGCTGCTCCGCTTCGACGAGAGTCGGCAGGCGCCCGAGCCCCGGTTCGTAGCGCGGACGACGCCTCGTCGCCGACGAGCGCGCGCCGCTGCGTCGTTGTACTCGCGCGAGAGCAGCGTGTCGAGCGGAACGTCGCACGTCGCCGTAGAGCGCGTCGCGGTCGGCGAACGCGAGCTTGGCGCACTCGATCACGACGTGGCACGAACTCGGCCTCGCCGAGGTCGCGCGACGTCGAAGCCCTCGAGCAGCGCGAGCTGCTGCAACGCCGACCGGGCCCGGCGCCCCACGGCCCCGTCTTGCAGACCGTCAGTCCCGCGGTAGTCGAACGAGACGACCGGCTCGAGCGTGGCGCGCCACGCGGCGAGGTCGTCGCGCGTCGAGGAGCCCGCCTTCCGCTTCGAGAAGGCGTCGATCTCATCGGCGACGAAGCCTTCGTAGAAGACGCTCGCGCGCGCGCTCGAGCTCCGACTCCGTGAGCCGCCCGCGGACTCTTCGACGATGCGCCGGTACGTCGCGGCGAGCGTCGCGGTTGCGGAACTGCGTCGCCGAGCCTCGGGTACCGGCAGGTAGAGATCGCGCGAGGCCGGCCAGCCTGCGAGCAGCTCGGCCTCGGCGTTCGATCGAGAGCCGCATCCCGCCGACGACCGGAAAGCCGTTGTCCGCGTAGTCGATCGCGAACTCGAGCACGTCCCCGAGGCGCCACGTGCCGAATTCCTGCAGCAGCAGGAGCCAGCCGCCGAACGCGCCGGGAACGCACGCGGCGAGCACACCTGTGCCCGGGATCAGATCGTGGCCGAGCTCGCGGTAAGCGCTCGATCGTCGCGGCCGCCGGCGCGACTCCCTGTCCGCACAGACGTCAGCGGCTCGCCGCGCTCGACCGGATACAGGAGCGCCGGAACTTCGCCGCCGGGCCCGTTCAGGTGCGGCTCGACGACCTGCAGCGTGAACCCGGCCGCCACCGCAGCGTCGAAGGCGTTGCCGCCGCGCTCGAGCACGGCCATGCCGGCGGCGGACGCAAGCCAGTGCGTGGACGCGACCATCGCCGAACGTTCCCCGCAGCTCCGGTCGCGTCGTGAACTCCCCACCGCCCCGGGACTCTAGTGTCTGCGAGATGCGCTACGGGATCTGTCTTGCGAACCTCGGCACCTTCTCCGATCCGCGCGTGCCGGTGGAGCTCGGCCTCGCGGCCGAAGCGCATGGTTGGGACGGCGTGTTCATCTGGGATCACCTCGCCTTCGTCTGGGGATCGCCGGCGGCCGATCCCTGGACCGTCCTGGCCGCGATCGCCGCGTCGACGACGCGGGTGCGGCTCGGCACGGCGGTCACGCCCGTCGCGCGCCGCCGGCCCCAGGTCGTCGCGCACCAGGTCGCGACGCTCGACAACCTGAGCGGCGGCCGCGTCACCTTCGGCGCAGGGGCTCGGAGGCTCGACGTCGGAGTTCGGCAAGTTCGGCGAGCCGGTCGACGCGAAGGTGCGAGCCGCGATGCTCGACGAAGGGCTCGACCTGCTGCGCAGGTTCTGGTCCGGAGAAGAGGTCATCCACCGCGGCGAGCACTACACCGTCGACGGCGTCACCCTTGCTCCGGCACCGATGCAGGACCGGGTGCCCGATCTGGATCGGGGGAAACCGACCCGCCTCGCTGCGGCGCGCCGCGCGCTTCGACGGCTGGCTCGCCGACAGCGCAGACCGACCGGGGATGACGCTCTCGCCCGGACGACGTCGCGCGCAGCATCGCGACGATCGGTCGCTCGGACGACTACGACATCGCGTTGCTGGGCGAGCGAGGGCCGCGGCGATCCCGCGGCTTACGCACGCGCCGGTGCGACCTGGTGGCTCGAGAACCTCCACGACCACCGCGGCACTGCCGCCGAGGTGCTCGCGCTCGTGGAGCAAGGCCCGCCCGTCTAGAGACGTTCGTAGGCGGGAAGCGTCAGGAACTCCACGAACTCCCGGGCCAGCGCGACCTCCTCGAACACTTCCTTGGCCGCGGGCGCAGCGTCGATGCGCCCGACCTCGTCTCACGGACCCGGTCCGCGTCGAAGTGGCCTGCCTCGACCCAGCTCCACACTTGCGCCCGCGAGATCTCGGCGGTCGCGACGTCCTCCATCAGGTTGTCGATCGCCGCCGCTCCGACACCGCTGCAGCCACGCGTCGAGGTAGCGGACTCCGACCGACACGTTGGTGCGCAAACCGTCGTCGGTCACCTTCCGCCGTGCGATCTCGAAGTCGAGCGAGCTGCTCGGCGGTGACGTCGACGTCGTCGCGCGTGCGGCCGACCTGGTTCGGCTCCGGTCGCCGAGCACGCCGTCGAAGACCTCGGTCGCCACCGGCACGAGATCCGGGTGCGCGACCCACGTGCCGTCGAACCCGTCGCTCGCCTCGCGCGCTTGTCCTCGCGGACCTTGCGAGCGCGAGCCGTCGCGTTCACTTCCGGATCGCGACGCGACGGGATGAACGCGGCCATGCCTCCGATCGCGTGCGCCCCGCGCCGGTGGCAGGTCGCGACGAGCAGCTCGGAGTACGCCCGCATGAACGGGACGGTCATCGTCACCTGCGCGCGGTCGGGCAGGCACCGGGCCGCGCGGAGCTTCTTGATCGCGCTGAAGATGTAGTCCCAGCGCCCCGCGTTGAGGCCGGCCGACGTGGTCGCGCAGCTCCCAGAGGATCTCGTCCATCTCGAACGCCGCGAGAATCGTCTCGATCAGCACCGTGGCCCGGATCGATGCCGGCGGCAGCCCGAGCTCGTTCCTCGCGCCAGCACGAAGGCGTTGTTCCAGAGGCGAGCCTCGAGGTGGCTCTCGAGCTTCGGCAGGTAGTAGTACGGGCCGGAACCGCGCTCGAGCAGCGCCGCGCGCGTTGTGGAAGCACGCAGAGGCCGAAGTCGAACAGGCTCGCAGACACCGGCTCGCCGTCGACCAGCACGTGGCGCTCGTGCAGGTGCCAGCCGCGCGGACGCACAACGAGCGTCGCCGTCTCCTCGTCGAGGCGGTAGCTCTTCTCCGCCGGTCTCGAGCGCAGATCGTTCCGCGGACGGCGTCGATCAGGTTCCGCTGGCCGTCGACGACGTTCTGCCAGGTCGGCGAGCAGCGAGTCTTCGAAGTCGGCCATGAAGACGCGCGCACCCGAGTTCAGCGCGTTGATCATCATCTTGCGGTCGACCGGGCCGGTGATCTCGACCCGCCGGTCGAGCAGGTCGTGCGGCGCGGGCGCAACGTGCCAGTCCCTTCGCGGACCGAGCGCGTCTCGGCGAGAAAGTCAGGCCGCCCGCGGCGCTCTCGTCCGCAGCGACAACAGCTCGGCACGCCGCGGCCCGAGCTCGCGCTGCAAGAGGGCGACGAAGTCAATGCCTCGGTCGAGAGCACGTCCCCGTCGGCGGGGGCGAGAAGAGTGACGCCGCTCATGCTCTCGCGAGCGTAAGGGAGATCTACGCCGACTCTTCGATCGGGGCGGCGTCGTCTTCGGCCACCCCTTCGCGCTCGTGACGAGCGTCGGCTTCAGGTGCTTCGCGATCGTCTCCTTCGTGATCACGCACTTGGAGACGTCACGTGCGCGACGGCAGCTCGAACATCACGTCGAGCAGCGCGGTCTCGATGATCGAGCGCAGGCCGCGCGCGCCGGTCTCACGCTCGAGCGCCTTGTCGGCGATCTCCCAGAGCGCGTCGTCCGTGAAGACGAGCTCGATGTTGTCGTAGCCGAAGAAGCGCTGGTACTGCTTGACGAGCGCGTTCTTCGGCTCCATCAGGATCTGGACGAGGTCCTCGCGGCTGCAGCTGGTGCACCGCCGAGATGACCGGCAGGCGGCCGATGAACTCCGGGATCAGGCCGAAGTTGAGCAGGTCTTCCGGCATCACCTGCGCGAGCAGCTCGGACGCCTCGATCGAGCTCTTCGAGCGCACCTCGGCGCCGAAGCCGACCGCGTTCTTGCCGATCCGCCTGCCGATGATCTTGTCGAGGCCGGCGAACGCGCCGCCGCAGATGAAGAGGATGTTCGTCGTGTCGATCGAGAGGAACTCCTGGTGCGGATGCTTGCGCCCGCCCTGCGGCGGCACCGACGCGACGGTCCCCTCGAGGATCTTCAGCAGCGCCTGCTGGACGCCCTCGCCCGACACGTCGCGCGTGATCGACGGGTTGTCCGCCTTGCGCGCGATCTTGTCGACCTCGTCGATGTAGATGATCCCGGTCTCGGCCTTCTTGATGTCGAAGTCCGCGGCCTGGATCAGCTTCAGCAGGATGTTCTCGACGTCCTCGCCGACGTAGCCGGCCTCGGTGAGCGCGGTCGCGTCGGCGATCGCGAACGGCACGTTGAGGATGCGCGCGAGCGTCTGAGCGAGCAGCGTCTTGCCGCAGCCGGTCGGGCCGAGCAGGAGGATGTTCGACTTCTGGAGCTCGACGTCGCCCTCCTCGGTCCCCATCTGCACGCGCTTGTAGTGGTTGTAGACGGCGACGGCGAGCGTGCGCTTCGCCTCTTCCTGGCGAGACGACGTAGTCGTTCAGGACCGCGTAGATGTCCTTCGGCCGCGGCAGGTTGTCGAGGTCGAGCTGCGGCCGGGGCCGTGAGCTCCTCGTCGATGATCTCGTTACAGAGATCGATGCACTCGTCGCAGATGTAGACGCCGGGCCCGGCGATCAGCTTCTTGACCTGCCGCTGGCTCTTGCCGCAGAAGCTGCAGAGGAGCTGCTCGTTGCCGTCTGATGCTCGGGCCATGTCTCTTGTACCTCGAATCCTTTTCGACGGTCAGCGCCCCGGCGTCTAGCGATGGGCGATGACGTTATCGATGATGCCGTACTCCTGCGCTTCTTGCGAAGTGAGGAAGTAGTCGCGCTCCATGTCCTTTGCCACCTGTTCGAGTGGGCTGCCCGGTGTGCTCGGCCATGATCTCCTCCAGGCGTCCGCTTGAGGTCGATCGTCTCGCGGGCCTGGATCTCGATGTCCGGTCGCCTGTCCCTGGAAGCCGCCCGACACCTGGTGGATGAGGATCTTGGCGTTCGGCAGCGCCACGCGCTTTCCTTTCGCGCCGCCGGCAAGGATCACCGCGCCCATCGACATCGCGATCCCGACGCAGATCGTCTGGATCGTCCGGCTTGATGAACTGCATCGTGTCGTAGATCGCGAGGCCGGAGTACACCTGGCCGCCCGGCGAGTTGATGTAGATCTGAGATGTCCTTGTCGGGGTCCTCGGACTCGAGGTGGAGCAGCTGGGCGATGATCAGGTTCGCGATCTGGTCGTCGATCGGGGTGCCGAGGAAGATGATCCGCTCGTTGAGCAGACGTGAGTAGATGTCGAACGAGCGCTCACCGCGCGAGGTCTGCTCGATCACCATCGGAATCAACGGGCTCATGCAGGCTGGCTCCTTGCTGCCGGGGGTCCACAGTTTCGGCTTCTCGGTTGGCTTTTCCTTGTCTGGCGTCCAGATCGCGTCGCGTGCGGCAGCCTGCTCGGGCGGGATGCGCTCGACTTCGTCGACGATGCGGTCGAGGGCGCGGGCGAGCCGCATGTTTTCGCGCTCGGTGTCGTATGCGCGCCCGCGCGCGAGCCTGCTCGATGATCTTGTCGGGCTCCTCGAAGCGGTCGCGGAATGCCTCGTCGACCTCTTCCTCCGAGACCTCCGATTCCCAGCTGATCCGCAGCGGCCTCGAGCACCGGCTCTCCGGCGACCGAGGCAGCGGCCTGTTCCTGCAAGCGCGCGACGAGGTTCTCCGGCGAGTCGCCGGACATCTGGAGATAGGCGTCGAGCGAGCCGCCGCTGCTGCTGCAGGACGGCGTCGAGCTCACGCAGGAAGCGTCCGGGTGCGGGCGTCGACGAGCGGCCCGGAGACCTCGACGTTCGACGCCAGAACCAGCCGGTCGAGAGTCGCGCGCCTGAAGGCCTCGTCCACCTCGGCCTCGATCTGGTCACGGATGCGCTGCTCGATGTCCGCCCGTAGCTCCTCGAGCGTGTCGAACTCGGAGGCGGAGCGGCGCGAGCTCGTCGTCGAGCTCGGGCAGCACCTTCTCCTTGATCTCCTTTGACGGCAGCCTCGACCTTGACCCGCTCCTCTTCGCCGGCCCGGTCGAGCTGGATCTCCTTCGTCTCGCCGGCGTTCATGCCGACGAGCCGCTCCTCGAGGCTCGGAGATGAGCCTGCCGGAACCGAGCTCGACGACGTAGTCGCGCTGACCACCGCCGTCGTCGGCGACGAGGTCGAGGACGATCGTGTCCCCGAGCTCGGCGGGACGATCTTCGACCAGCGCGAGCTCCGCGACTGTCGAGCGCAGGACGTTCAGCTCGTGGTCGACGAGATCGTCTGGAACCTCAGGCTCCGCGTACGGAACTTCGAGCTTCTTCCAGTCCGCGACGTCCGGCTTCGGCAAGACGGGGAACCGTGGCCGTGAACCGCCAGTCCTCGTCCTCGAGTCGGGCAGCTCGTAGTCGAGCTGGTGGCTGGTCGGCCGGCCTGATGCGCGAGCTCGCGGACGGCGTTGCTGTACCAGCCGGAGATGTGACTCTCGATCGCCTCCGAGTAAAAGCGCTCCTTGCCGATGCGGTTCACGAGGACCAGGCATCGGAACCTTCCCCTGGCGAAAGCCTGGGATCTTCACGCTCGACGCCAGGTCCGAGGCCGCGTGCTCGACCGCGTGGTGGACGTCCGCCTTCGGAACGTCCACGGTGAGCCGGACAGCTGTTGTCCGGCGGCTCCTCGACTTGGGTCGCCATCAGAGCCATTAGGGACCAAACGGTTCCCAAGCTGCGGCGCGCGTCTGGCGCATGGAGTCATGGAGCTCGCACGTGCTGGCCCGTCACGGCGAGTCGACCCTGAACTTGGAAAACCGGATCAACGAGGGACTTCTCTGTGCCCGTGGCCCTCCACAGGAAGGGCCGAGGAGTGCGGGTTCCTGGGCCAGCAGTCGCCCCCACGTGCGGATCGACCTCTCTGCCTCCACACCCGCTTCAGCCGCACGGGGAGACGGCGGAGATCGCTCTGGCGGGCCGGAACGTCCCCCTCGAGGTCGAGCCGCTCCTGGACGACATCGACGTCGGCGACCTCGAAGGCGCGACGCATCGAGGAGTACCGGGTGTGGAAGCGGGAGCACGAGCGAAGTGACGATTTCCCCGGAGGCGAATCGCTGGACGACGCCGCCCGGCGCTATGCGGTCGCCTATCGGAAGCGCTGCTCGAGCGGTCCGAATCCTCGATCCTGGTCGTCACTCACGAGATCCCGATCCGCGCTACGCGCTGAACGCCGCCGCCGGGTCCGACGACCTCTGACGGCCCGGCGCATCAGCTCGCGAACGCGACCCCTACCTCTTCGACGAGGACGCCCTGACAAGGGGCGGTGGCGGGCATCGAGCGTCTGACCTGATCCAGAGCGATGCAGATCGCCGCAGGGGTCGCGTCACGTCGCGAAAGGATGGAGTCCCATGAACCTGATCGAGCGAATCGGACGACGCCAGGCGCCGCTGGAACGTCCTCGACCATCCCTCTCTACCTTGCGTTGGGAGCGCGGTGGGCTGACCCGCGACGAGCTCGCGTTCTATGCGGGCGAGTACCGTCACGCGGTCGTCGCGCTCGCAGATGCAGGCAGCGATAGGCGGCGACGCCGAACACGCCGCCGAGGAGACAGCTCACGTCCGCCCTCTGGGACGATTTCGCCGCCGCGCTCGAAGCCACACTCGACCGCACGCCGACAAACCGGAAACCCAGGAATGCATCACCGCCTGGCAAGCGAAGGACTCCGTCGAAGCACGAAGCAATCCTGTACGCCGTCGGCAGTCGAGCCAAGCCCCGATGTAATCCACGACGAAGCTCACCGGCCTGGTCGAGCATTACGGCTTCAGCAAAGATCGAAGAGCACGCAGTACTTCGAGCTACACGCAGAGCGAGACCACGAGCACGCAGCGGCCCGGCCGAGGTACTACGCAGCACACATCCGAAAGACGCCGATCGCCCTGTACGCCGCGGCAGAACAAGCATTGAAGGGGAACTGGAAACTCCTAGACGGCGTAAACGCGCACTAAGTCGCCGCAAAGGCCGGCTTAGCCGGCCTCTGCTACAACGCTCGCCGGCAGGACGCGACCCGTTCGAAATCATCATGGCGAGGCGAAGCCGAGCCGGATTTCGAACGGGGTATGCGGGCGAGAGTGACTTGAACCTCTAAGGAGCAGAAAGCCCCACCGGGACCTAAACCCGGCGCGCTGTCACCAGTTCCGCCACGCCCGCGAGGGTGCTCAGGGTAGACCTTTCATACCCGGCACGCGTACCATCAGGCAGCCGGAACGCCAATGAAACGGACTGGATTCATCGTCTTGATCGTTGTCGGCCTTGCGACTGCGGCAGCAACAGCCTCAGGGTCATGAGACCGCGACACCGAACGCCGCACGCTGCGGCGGCACCCTGTGGCGGCTGAAGACGTTGAGCGACATCGGTCGATGGCGGGTCCGCTTGACGCCGGAGGTGACGACCATCGGCGACATCGGCAAGAGGGCTTCCCGCGCGCTTGTGCCCAGAGCTTCGCCGCACTCGCACTACCAGCGCCAGGCCTGGGAGGTGGTCGCGCAGGTGACGCAGTACCGACTCGAGAATGGGGGCCTGCGCCTCGTGCTCTACGACGCCGGCTCCTATCTGAACGCGGTCATACCGCTACCGAGGCTGCCTCTCCGCAAAGACACGAGGCCGACCGAAGATCGCAGCGGTGTGGAAGCAGTTCGTCGGCGCGTGCGCGGAACCAACTTCTTCCTGGCAGCCCCTTGGCGCGATTGCCTACATCGGCGGGATCGGCTTCTGAGTCAGAAACGGACGGTCAGAGGGGCAGCGCGAAACGGCGCGGAGCTACATCCTGTGACCGACATTCGCATCGTCGCCGGCTGCTAGCCGATCCCCGCTGGGCAGAGCCGCCGGTAGGCGGACCCAGAAGGTGGAACCGGCCCCTTCTTCGCTGTCGAATCCCACCTCGCCGCCGTGCGCCTCGACAATCTGGCGGGCCAGCACGAGCCCGAGCCCGGTCCCGGGAATGCCACGCTCTCGACCGACGTCTCCGCGGAAGAACTTCGTGAAGATCCGATCCTGGTGATCCGCCGGGATACCGGAGCCCGGAGTCGTTGATCAGGACGAGCGCATCGGCTCCCCACGAGCTCCGCTGAGATGTCGACACTCCCGCCCTCGGGCGAGTACTTGATCGCGTTCGAAAACAGGTTCCCGATCACCTGTGCAAGCCGGTCACGATCACCACGGATGAGCAAAGGCTCGCTCGACGGCGAGAAGTGGAGCTCGTGGTCATCGCTCTGGGCGGAATACAACGTCACTTGCGTCGCGAGCAGATCGTTGAGGTCGACGTTGTCGAGACGGAGTTCCAGGGTCCGCTGCTCGACTCGCTGCAGATCGAGCAGATCGTTCAAGAGCGCGGCCAGGCGCCGCGCCTCCGTCCGGATCACCTCGAGATATCGCTGCATCTCGTCGGGCGGCACATCGCGTTCCAACATCAGCGAGGAGAAGCCCAGAATGCTGGCAAGCGGGTCCGCAGCTCGTGCGAGACGTTGCTGACCAGCTCGGTCTTACCCTCCTCGCTCTCGGCGAGCGCTCTGTTCTGCTCCTCGAGGTCAGCAACCGTTCGCTCGAGCGACGCGGCCATCGTGTTGAAGGCGCGCTCAATTCGCCCACTTCGCCCGGGCCGCCCGTGGGAAGGCGCCCTGAAAAATCGCCGCCCGCGATACGAGCAGCGGTGTCGGCGGTGAGTCGCAGAGGCCTGGCGATTGCTCGGTGCAGGTAGAGCGCGCCCACGGAGATGAGGAGGAGTGCGGCGCCGAGCCCCACGCCCCCGATCACCATCGCGTGCTGCGCCGTTGCGCGCGCGCGGTCGTTGCGAGCCTCGCTGAGCAAACGCTCTGTGTTCAGAAATTGGTCGAAGCCCTGGCGGATACTCTCGACCTCCTGCCGGCCCTGCTCCGACTTGACGACCGTGGGCGCCGTGCTCGGGATTCCGCTGAAGGAAATTCACCAGAGGGCGTGAGTACGTCGTCAAGTAGGTGTCGACAGCGTCCCTGATCGAGACTGCGCGCTGGTGCTGAAGCGCATTGTCGGTTGTCAGGCGTAACAGCGTCGCGATCGTCGCCGGATACTGCTTCTGGGCCGCACGCCACGGATTGAGATAGCGCTCGTCATGCGTGATCACAAAACCGCGCACGCCGGTCTCGAGATCGATCACGAGCGTCTGTACGCGATTCGCGGTTGCGATCACCTGCTGTGAGTTACGCGCCTCTACCGATCGGTGCCGCAAGCTGACAACGGCAAGAAACAGAACCGCGAAGACGATCGCGAGACCGGCCCCGACGACGATCGCGGAAAGAGCGATGCGCGCGAGCAGCCCTCCGTCAGGGCGGGGCTTTCCGGCACCATCTGTTGCGCTCGACCGCCCTTCGGGCATCGCGCCATTCGTGACACGCTGACTCATCGTCGGCCCGCGAGGACCTCCTCTACCGCAGCCGTAATCTGCTCCGGCTCGAAGGGCTTGACCATGACGATGTCAGCCCCGCCGCGCAGAGCTTCCTCCTTGGTCGAAGGCTGCGCCGTCAGAACGATGACGGGGGTCTCCGCAAGCCCTCGGTCGCCTCGGATCTCGCTGAGGACCTCGAGACCACTTAGACGCGGCATCATCATGTCGAGGATGATGACGTCGGGCCGGAGGCGTCGCGCGATCTCCAGCGACTTCTCGCCGTCGTCTGCCTCTGCGAATGAGTACGGGCCGTCGAGGCTGACCCTGATCAGCTCGCGGAGTGACGGCTCGTCGTCGCAGATGAGCACGGTCGCTAGGAAACCGGCCATCCGGCTTCATGGAAGCAGATCCTGACCGAAACACATAGGCGGTGGCGTTCCGTAGGATGGCGCCGCCTTGGCCGAGCCACCCGAAGAAACCGTCGAGCCGAAGGCCTCGCCCGCGCGGCCACGGGCCGATGCGACTTCGCACACGTTGGGCCGGACAGCAGGCGCACCCGGGCCGCAGCGGATCACGCGGAGGCCCGTGACGGAATGGGTCTGCCCGCGCTGCGGGCGCACCGCTCCCGTCGACTGAGAGCTCGGCGGCGGGCTTGTGAGCTTCGCCAACGACCTGCCACAATTGCCTCCGCGCCAACGACCGCTCGCCCGCTTGTGATCCCTTCTGGATGGCGGGAGAATCCAGTCTGTGGACAAACGTCCGCTCCGTGTCGGCTTGGTCTTCTTGCCCGCCGCGCTGGCGCTCGCCGCACTGCTGTTGACCGGCTGCGCCGGCAGTGACGACCGAGCGAAGGTCGAGGCCAGTCTGCAGCACTACCTGCGCACCCCTTATCCGCAGGGATGTCTGGATTCCCGCTTTTGCCAAGAGGGCGTCTTCCCAGTCGGAGCAGGCGCCCCGCAGGTCAAGGAGAACAGCTGCAAGAAGATCCACACCGGCCCAGCGCTACTTCCAGAGGGGCCCCTTCCGGCGCTTCTTCCGGAGGGACATCCCCACGCAGCGCGCTTCCGGAAGGGCTCTCGGGTTGGTCGTGCGTCATCACGTTTCGCCCCGGGAAGACCGCACTACCTGTGGCCGTCGCAGCGAAGGACAACGGCGAAGTCTCCTGGGCGGCGCCGACGTCTCGGCAAAAGCCGCTTCCACCAGCAACCGTCTCACGAGGAGGCCCGTAGCAGCCACGGCCTCGGGCGGCGTCTCGGGCCGCGAAGTTCCTCGCCGCACCTCGCTGGGGGAGCAGGGAATCGGTATTTCCAGGGGTCTAGAGGTGGCCCCGGGAGGAGTCGAACCTCCGCGCACGGATTCGAAGTCCGTCGCTCTATCCGCTGAGCTACGGGGCCGTGCGGCGGAGGGTACCCGGCTCTAAGAGAGAGAACAGTTCCGCATTTCTGCGCAAGCTGGAGCGGGTGAAGCGCCACTGGGCGTTGCAGGCACGAATCATCTCAATGGGATGAGACAAGACCTCGTTTCTCGCTCCACACTCCGAAGTGCAGACGGATAACCGCGCATTAACTGGGAGGAATCATGTGGTGGGGAATTGGAATCGGGGCGCAATCCTGTATTTCGTTGTGGCTTTCACGCTCGGACTGATGACGCTCAGAAACGGGCACGGATGGATGTTCTTCTTCGGGATCTTCTTCCCGTTCCTCTGGATTTTCGGCGCCTTCATGCGGCCGCCCGAAAGGACGGCACCGGCCTGGGAGCCAGGTCGAGTCGGCGCGGCGCCAGGTCGAGCGCGCCGCCTTTGCGGCAGTCGGCGGACCGAATACGCGGGCAACTCTTCGCCGTAGTGGCGCCAGTACGCATGCGCGAGCGACGCTGGCATATGCCGCGCTCGCGCCTAGCTGCCTGATCGCGGTCGTGTTCGCGAGCTGAGATCGCGCTGCACTCCGCGACGAACTCGTCGGCGATTCCCTTGCTGTGCTGCGGCTCGTGGCTCAACGTCACGATCGCCGCCGCCAGCATCAGTTGGCCGGCATCGTCCACCGGTTGGGCGTGGTCGTAGCGCAAGATCGACGAGGCCGCCGCACACGGTGGGACCGAGATTCACGCGGCTGCCGCCGATGCCCGCAAAGCCGAGCGTGTCCGGGCCGAGCTTCCCGTGGGTGTAGCTCCGTTCCTCGCGCATCAGTCGAGCCCAGTCGCCGGTCGACCAACAGCGGACCATCGATCGGCTTGCCTGCCAGCCGGCTCGCGATCCGGCCGAAGCGCGGCTCGATCCGGCTTTGCTCTGTCTTGCCGGCGATGACCGGCAACGCGCGAACCTCGCCGGGCGGAAGCATCTGATCAGCCTGCAGCAACACGGCCCCCGCCCGCTTCGCCTCCTGCTGAGCTTCGTCGATCGTCGAAGCCTGCCGCTGGGAGACGGCGAGCGTGATCGCGTTGTGGAATCGCTGCAGGTGCGCGCACGCGGTACGGAAGGTGTCGTATGCACGTTCAAGACGAACCGTCGGCGCAGAACCCACCTTCGTCGTCAGGATCCGAGTCGCACGACCCAGCCGGCTCGAGCGCGCGCGCGTGCATGACCATCGTCCTGCCATCACGGTGCATCAGCTTGTCCGCCAGCCCGGGTGTGCTCTCGACGCGCCGCCGTCTGCAGCCCGCGCAGCAGCGACCGGGAGTCCCAGGCGCCGAGCTTCCCGAGCCAGGCAATCTCAGCGGGCGAAGCCCACGAACCATCTTCCACACCGGCGCCGAGGACACGCCCCTCCGTGCTCCGCTGGTGAACGGCGCAGCCGACCGTCAGGGCCACGGCAGCCAGACTCCCGGCTAGACCCAGGAAGAAACGCAGAGAAAGCCCTCGGAGCTCACGCCTACCGGAACGGGCAAGACTCCAAGAGAGGTACGTGACAATCGCCGCGAAGGCGGGCGAAGCCCGACCTCGCGACGACAGTCTGGGTGGCTGATGGGACTCGAACCCACGACCACCTGGACCACAACCAGGGGCTCTACCAACTGAGCTACAGCCACCGCGCTCGAAAAACAGGATAGCGGTGTCTCGTCGAGATGATGACTCAACCCACGGACCTACGATCGCCGCGAATGCCGGCTTTGCCGGCGTTCGCCGCTGCAGCTCTCCGACAGAAGGAGAAGCCGCGGCAAATCATCATGGCCGCGCGCAGCGGCCCGGATTACCGCGGCGATGCGCCTGGGAGGATTCGAACCTCCGACCCGCGGCAGAAGGCCGCCGCTCTGTCCACTGAGCTACAGGCGCCGGGGGAAGAGGGTATCGCCCACGCGGGAGAGCAGAAGTGATCCGCGGCAAATCATTATGGCGACGCGAAAGCGCCGCCGGATTTGTCGCGGCCTCTGGCGCCTGACGCCGAAATCGGCGGTCACGATGGTGACCTCGCGTCCGCCGTACGTGCCGGATGCCGATGCGACGTGGACTGCCGAGAGGCCGATCTCACGCCAGCGAGCGGTGAGCAGGATCTTGCGATGTTCGGGGCTGTTGAGCCACATGTTGAGCGCACCGACTGCGTCGACGTCCGGGGACGACCAAAGGAGGTTCTCCCCGACCGACCAGTAGTGCTTCCCGGAGATCGAGTAGTAGCGGGAGATACGCTTGTCGAAGGACGTTCCGTTCGCCGAGTCGTGACTGAAGTAGCCGCGTTGCGCCATCTCGGCCGAATGCTCGCGTGCGGCCGCTGCGAGCTTCGAGGAGAAGCGGAGGGAGGCAAAGCTTGTGGTCGTGGCGGAAGCCATTGATGTTCGTGAGCACGCCCCGCTCGAGTGAGCTCAGCGTGCTCGCGGGCTGCTGCGCTCGTCGCACCCGCGGGGAGGCGACGGCCCACAGTGCTATGACCGAAGCAACGAGGGCGAGGCAACGAAGGCGCGGTGGGCCACCTCTGTGACATCGGCCTCAGTGTTGCGCGCTTAACGGACACACCATCCCTCGAACGAGGAGTCGGCGTCAGGTCGCAGCTGCGGGGTCCGCAGCGCGCGCGGTGCCGCAGCCAGTCTGCGAGGACCACCTGCAGCGAGCCGGCAACCGGGGATCGCCGCCGAGCGCCCCGAGGATCACCTGCGAGCTCGGCGCCGATGAGGACGGAGATGAGGACTGACGAGCGGCGAGAGCTGCACCGTGCGTCCGTAGACGATCGGCTGCAGCAGGTGGTTCTCGATCTGCTGGTAGACGATGAAGAACACGACGACGACGATCCCCGCAGGTATCGAGTGGAGGAACGCGACGGCGCCGACGATGATCGCGGCGATCGTCGCGCCGGCCAGCGGGATCAGGTCGAGGATGGCGACGATCAGGCCGAGCGCCACGGCAAACGGCACACCCATGATGAGCAGGACGATCGTCGTCAGCCCGCCGGCGATCAGGCTGATCAGCGAGATTGCCCGTCACGTAGCCGCCAACGGTCGGTAGATCTCGTGCCCGACCTTTCGCCAGCGCCGCCGTGAGCTCGTCCGGCAGCTGAGCGCAGGAACCGACTCGACCCAGCCGGGCCCTCGAGGAGCATGAAGAAGGTCATGAAGGCGATCGTGATCGGTCGCCAACGACGGCGTTGACGACTCCCTTCGCGACCGCCAACGCCGCACCGGAGACGCCGAAGCAGCTTCGAGGGTCCCGCCCTCTCTCAGCGGCCTTCCTCGCCTTGTCGACGAGGTGATACTTCGTCTCTGCAGGAAGCCGAGTCGGCCGCGGCCCTTCGTCAGGTCGTGGAGGTAGTCCGGCACCTTCCTGGACGAAGTCGTTCACCTGGTTGACGAGCGTCGGGATGAACAGGTAGGCCGATCCCGACGATCGCGACGAGCGCGGCGAAGAAGACGATCGCCGCCGCGGCTCCGCGGCGGTTGATTCGCCGCTCGAGCCGGTCGACGGCCGGGTTGAGCGCGAGCGCGAGAAAGAGCGCGATGAACACCCAGGAGAGCACGTGCCGCGCGATCCAGATGACCTCGAGGACGATCGCGGTCGCGATCAGAAGCCCGATGACACGAACGATCGTTCTCGGGCGGAAATCGACGACGCGAAGAGTCAGGTCCGCCACGGCCGCAGCATCGCGATCAGGCCGGACGGTACAGTCCGCCCTGATGCCAGGCGATCATCAGACGAATCACGGGCCGATCAACGTCGAGCTCTTCCCGGACGACGCGCCGAAGACCGTCGAGAACTTCGTCAAGCTCGCGGACGACGGTTTCTACGACGGGCGTCATCTTCCACCGCGTCATCCCGGACTTCATGATCCAGGGCGGCGACCCGACCGGAACCGGCGTCGGGCGGTCCCGGCTACCCGTTCGAGGACGAGTTCAACGACCACAAGGTCGAGCGCGGCGCGCTCGCGATGGCGAACGCCGGCCCGAACACGAACGGCAGCCAGTTCTTCATCGTCACCGACCGACGCGGCGCCCTGGCTCGACGGCAAGCACACCGTCTTCGGCCGCGTGACCGAGCGGCATGGACGTCGTCGACAAGATCTCCGAGCTTCCACGCGACTCGCGGGACAAACCGCACGACGACGTCGTGATGGAGAGCGTCTCGGTCTCTGCCGAATCGAATAGCCGGGTCCGCTCAGCCGACGCGAAGCGGGCGGCGAGAATCGAACTCGCGTATCCAGGGTGGAAACCTGGTGCTTTGCCACTAAGCTACGCCCGCGATCTGGCGAGTAGCGTAGCGCCGTGGATCCGCACTCGTGGTCGCTGCACTGGGACGTGCTGCTGGCGATCGGCGTCCTCGCTGCCGGCGTACCTCTGGAGCCAGCGCCGGTGGCCCTCCGACGCGATCGCACGCGGGTCGCCTTCGACCTCGCGGTGATCCTGCTGCTCGCCGGTCTACGTGACGCCGCTGCACACGATCGCGCTGCACTACCTGCTCTCGGTTCACCTGCTGCAGAACGTCGTCACAGCCGAATGGGCGCCCGGACTCGTCGTGTTCGCGCTGCGCGCCTGCATTCGCGCGCGACGCTCGAGACGCTTCCGCCGTCGTTCGCGTGCTCACGCACCCGCTCGTCGCGCTGCCGCTCTGGCTTGGGACGTACTTCGTCTGGCACGTGCCGCCGATCTACGACGCGGCGCTCGAGCAATCCGGCTGGCTGCTGCGACCTCGAGCATCTGACGTACTTCCTCGCCGGCGTCCTGATGTGGTGGCCGGTCGTCGCACGGGCGCTACTCCGACGGCGTCGAAGGCGCTGTACCTCTTCGCCGCGTTCGTGCTCGCTGCGCCGCTCGGCCTGCTGCTCGCGCTCCTGCCGCGGCCGATCTACGACTTCTACAAGGACGCGCCCGCAGCTGTGGGGTCTGTCCGACCAGACCGACCAGCAGATCGCCGGGCGTGACGATGGCGGTCGAGCAGGCGATCGTGTTCTTCGCCGTGTTCGCGTACTTCTTCATGCGCTTCCTGCGCACGGAGCACATCGCAGGCGTCTTCAGCGAAAGCCCGAGATGAGCGCGCCGCCGCCGACGACGAGCGCAGCGGCGACGAGCAGCCGCGGGCCGATCCGCTCGGAGCTGGCGCAGCAGCACGATCGAGATCAGCACGGCGAAGAGCGACTCCGTCGCGACGAGCGGCGCGACGATCGTGACGCGCCCGCGGTCGAACGCCGAGTAGAGACACGCGTAGCTGATTCCGTAGACGAGCCCTGACGGCACGAACGGACGGGCCGCGCGGCGGACGCGCTCCGACGCGTTCGGTCGCGACGCGACCACGATCAGCGATCACGAGCGTCGCCGACACGAGCGACGCCGTGGCGGCGACGAAGCCCGGGAACGTCGGTGCCACGCGCCGCCCAGCGGACGAGGTTGTCACGCACCGAGAACAGCACGCGCCGCGCTCAGGCCGAGGCGCGATTCCGAGCGAGAGCAGCGCGGCAGGGCCGCCGCGCTCGCCGACGAGCAGCGTCCCGCCTGCGACGACGAGCAGCGTCCCGAACACGAGCGCGACGTGCAGCGGCTCGCCGAGGACGCGTGACCGCAATCGCCGCCGACAGCACCGGCGAGATCCCCGACGATGATGGCGGTGCGCGACGGGCCGATGACACCGACGGCGCGCGTGAACAGGATCTGGCTGATCCCCGGCGCAAAGAGCCCCGTGACGAAGAACGGCCAGGTGTCCTGCCAGGCCACGTCGGCAGAAGTCACCGGTGACGAGCGCGAGCGTCGCGCAGATGACGCCGGCGATGACCGTCGTGACGAGCGACGCGGCCTCTGCGTCGATGCCGCGGGCGAGCGCGAGATCGGATCGTGACGGCGAGCGCACCGAAGAAGAGCGCCGAGCTCGCGGCGAGAAGGACGACCAAGATCGGGGCGGCCGGATTCGAACCGGCGACTTCTGCGTCCCAAACGCAGCACTCTAACCAGGCTGAGCTACGCCCCGCCGTGCGCAGACTACCTGTGTACGTTCGCGCGATGGTCCAGCCGCGCCCGGCGCTCGGGTACGTCATGGTCGCGGTTGCCGCGACGCTGTTTGCCGTCAACGGAACCGTGTCGAAGGTCATCCTCGGCTCCGGGATCGGATCGGAGCAGCTGACCGAGGTTCGCTGCGCCGGGGCGCTCGATCGGGCTGGCGCTGATCGCCGCCGTCGACGCGCCCGAGCTCGCTGCGACGTCCGGCTCGGAGATCTTCCGCTGCTCATCGCGCTCGGGATTGGCGCTCGCGCTCGTGCAGTGGTCCTACTTCTTCGCGATCCACCGCCTCGACATCGGGATCGCGCTGCTGATCCAGTACGTCGCCCCGATCCTCGTCGCGCTCTGGGCGCGCTTCGTCTTCCACGAACCCGTGCGCCGGCGTATCTGGGCCGCGCTCGCGGTCTCGCTCGCCGGCCTCACGCTGATCGTCGAGATCTGGCACGGCGGCCGCCTGAGCGGGCAGGCGTCGCGGCGTGCATCGTCGCCGCGATCACCTACGCCGCCTACGTGCTGATCGCCGAGCGCGGCGTCCGGCGGCGCGACCCGATCTCGCTCTCGGCCTGGGGCTTCCTCTTCGCGACGCTCTTCTGGACGCTCGCTGGCACCGTGGTGGAACTTCCCGGGTAGCCGGGTTGACGACGACGTCTCGCTGCTCGGAAACCTCGCGTCGAGCCACCTGCCGGTCTGGCTCCTGATGCTCTGGATGATCGTCCTCGGCGACGATCGTCCCGTTCGCCCTCGATCGTCGGCGCGCTCCGCCACATCTCGGCCACCAGAGCCGGGATCACCGCGATGCTCGAGCCCGTCGTCGCCATCGTCGTGGCCTGGGCGTGGCTCGGAGAATCCTCGGCCGGTCCAGCTGTCCGGTGCGGCTGCTTACCCTCATCGGTATCGGGCTCGCGCAGACCGCCCGGTGAAAAAGCCGCTCTGAGCGAATCCGACGTACCCCTTTGGGGGATGCGACCCCGAAAGGCGACTCTGCAGACTGCCGCGATGCTGATTAAGAGAAAGATTCTCGTAGCTTTTCTGGCACTTTTCGCCCTCCTGGGCTCGGCAGCCGGGGCCGGTGCCCGAGGCCTGACCAGCCCGGAGGCCTCACTGCTCCAGACGATGAACACGGTCCGGACGAGCCAGGGGCTGCCCCCGCTCCGGCCTGGACGTCCGCCTCCTTCGCGCCGCCCGCGGCCATTCGGCGGACATGATGCACCGTCAGTACTTCGCCCACGGGGCCGTCGCCGCCCGGGCTCTCGCCCACGGCGCCCGCGGCCCGGTTTCGGCGAGGACCTCGCCTGGGGCACGGGGTCACCGCCCAGTGGGTCGTGGACCAGTGGCTCGCAAGCCCGAGGCACCGCGCCGTCATGCTCCGCCCCGGCTTTCGCCGCATCGGAATCGGCATCGCCTTCGGGACGTTCGCCGGGCACGGTGATGCCGCGGTCGTCACGGCCGACTTCGCCGGCCGCTAGAAAGAACCCGAAGCTCAAGCGCGGAGGCCTCTGTCGAAGGGGCCTCCTGGCGCTACTCGGATTCCATCAACGTGCGCAGCTCCGGACAGCTTCTCGGCGCGGAGCTCGTCGCGCTCGCCGCGATCGAGACGGTCGAGCAGTGTCTGCACGAGCGGGGCCAGCTCGAGCGGGTTGAACGGCTTCGTGACGTAGTCGACGCCGCCGATGTCGAGGCCGCGGGCACGGTCGCGGAACTCGGCGCGCGCGGTGAGGAAGATGATCGGGATCCCGATCGTGCGCTCGTCTTCGAGCAGCTGCTCGGCGACCCGCCAGCCGTCGAGGCCGGGCATCATCACGTCGAGGAGGATCACGTCCGGGCTCTCGTCGCGCGCCTTCTCGACCCCGGACGGCCCGTCGGCGGCCTCGATCACGTCCATGCCCTCCGCCTCGAGGTTCACGCGGCAGAGCAGGCGGATCGGCGCCTCGTCGTCGATTACGAGCACTTTGGTCATGCGGAGCCCTCCCGCTGGTCGCCGCCGCTATACCCGACATCGGCTGTCACCTACTCCGCGCGCGCCGGCAGCTCGAACGAGAAGCTCGAGCCCTTCCCCTTCGGTGGAGTCGACCCAGATGCGGCCGCCCATCGCCGGTCACGAGCTCCTTCGGCGATGAAGAGGCCGAGCCCCGTGCCCGCAGCGCCGTCCCGCGCCGCCGACTCGGCGCGGTAGAACTTCCGGAAGATCCGCTCGCGCTCGCCGGCCGGAATCCCGATTCCCTCGTCGGCGACGCGCACCTCGACCGCGGTCGGCGGTTCGGCGAGCGCCGACGGTGACCGTGCCGCCGTCGGGCGAGTACCTGAGCGCGTTCTCGACGAGGATGTTGAACACCTGGCGCACCTTGTCGGGGTCCGCCTCGGCGGCGAGCGGCTCCTCCGGCAGGTCGACCTCGAAGCGGTGTCCGTTCATGGCGCCGCTCTCTTCGACGCGTCGCGACCAGCTCGGAGACGACCGAGCCGACGTCGATCCGGCCGAGCTCGACCTGCAGGTCGCCGGCGTCGAGCCGCGCGACGTTGAGCAGCTGGTCGACGATCTCCGTCAGCCGCTCCGACTCCGAGGCGATGTAACCGAGGAAGATGCGCCGCTCTTCCTCGCCGAACGGGACGTCCTGTCGCAAGCAGCGTCTCGGCGAAGCCGTAGATCGACGTGAGCGGCGTGCGCAGCTCGTGCGAGACGGCCGCGACGAAGTCCGACTTCACCTGCTCGACCATCCGGTCGGCGGAGATGTCGCGGAACGCGAAGATCCGGCCCGCAACCGCACCGAGCGGATCGCGCATGACCGCCTCGCTCAACGACAGCCAGACTTCCTCGCCGCCGCGCAGGATCGACACGAGCCGCTGTCCCGGACGCGCGTCTCGCTCGTCCGCGCGACTCGAGCTCGCGCTGCAGCACCTGCATCGTCGTGCGACCGATCGCCTCGCTCCTGCGGCACGCCGGTGATCTCCTCGGCGGCGGCGTTCCACAGGACGACGCGACCGTCGCGGTCGACGGCGACGATGCCGTCGGCGATGTTCGCGAGGATCGCAACGCTGCGTTCCTTCTCCAGCGAGACGCGCGAGTAGAGCTCGGCGTTCGCGAGCGCGGCCGAACGTGTTTCCTGCGAGGGCGAGCAGCGCTTCGATCTCTTCCGGCCGCCACTCGCGTGGCTCGCCGCGCGTAGACGGACGAGCACGCCGGCAAGCGTTCCTTCCGGACCGGAGAGCGGCACGCCCAGGTACGCCGCATACCCGGCAGCTGAGAATCGTCTGTTCCCGCAACCCGGGCGTCGGCTGCGAGCGTCGTCGAGCGCGAGCGGTGAGCGGGACTGGAAGACGTCGCCGGAAAGCCGCGCCGTTGCAGCCGCATCGGCTGCCGATTGCCTCCTCGGCGCCCTGCGCCCGAGGCAGCGCTGACCACGAGCTCGTCGTCCTCGAGTGTCCGCACGGCGCAGGCGTCGGCCCCGAGCAGTGCCGGCGCCTGCTGCACGACCTCTTCGAGGACGGCGGCCGGGTCCAGCTCTGGTGGCGAGCACGCCGCCCGTACGCGCCAGCTGCTGCGACAGCGCGCGCGTCGTGCGCTCGGCTTCGAACAGCTCGCTCCGCTCGAGGCGCCGACGTCGCGGCATCGCCGAGATGGCGAGCGAGCTCGAGATCGTCGTCCGTGAACTCACGCTCGCTCGGCAAAGAACACGACGACGAGCGCAGAACGTCTCGGCGCGCGGGCTCGCGGCCGGGATCTGCAAGCAACGCGCCATATCCGCAGCTCTCGTGCCAATGCTCTGCCACGGCTGTTCGAAGCGATCGTCGCGCGTCACGTCCGGGGAAGCGAGGACGTGACCGTCGTCGGCCGCGGCCCGGAGGCAGTCCGCCGATTCGGGCAAGCCGTCCTCGAGCGCCTCGGCCAGCTTCGGTGGTAGGTCCGCTCCGGCGGCGAGCTCCATCGTCGCGCCCCGAGGAATCAGTACGGCTGCGAACGCACCGTTGAGAGCCTCCTGCGCGGCCTGAGCCAGCGCGTCGAGCGTGTCCGAGAGCGACAGCGACTCACCGAGGGCCGCCGCAATCCGGAAGTACGTCGCCTGCTGGTGCAAACGGAGCTCGTTCTCCCGAAGGAGCTGCGCCACCCGCACCGGACAGACCGATCTCACGCGCGACCGCCTCCGTCAGCGCGATCTCATCGTCGGTCCACGAGCGCGGCGTCGTTGCGGTGGAGCGCCAGAACGCCGATCAGCTCGTCGAAGATCGACGATCGGAACGGCGAGTGCAGCGCGCGTTCCGAGATCGCAAGCAGTTTTGTCGCCCGCCGATCGAGCCGGTTGTCCAGCTCTGGCGCGGTCTCGACGTCTCCGATTGCGACGGTCTGGCGGTTCTTGACCGCGAGGTTCGAGACCGCAAGCTGGGTCCCGTCATGGATCGGCTCCAGCCCCTCGGCTTGCCATTGAGCCGTCGGGATCTCGCCACGGGCGCCGAGCCGGATGAAGCAGCGCTGCACCCGCGAGCTCGTGCGCCGGTTTCCTCGATCGCCACACGCAACAGCTCGTCGATCGCGAGCTCCGAGCGGACGCGGGCCGAGATCCGCGCGACGAAGCGCTCACGTTCGAGCGCCTCCGCAAGGTCGGCGGAGCTGGAGTCGGCAGAAGCTGCCCGGGCGAGCCCCACCGGAGCCGGCGTCCCCGAGCCTCGGCTCGGCGCCTGCTCGTGACGACCGGGACGAGGAAGGCCACGGCCAGTCCCACGAGGATCCCGAGGCCCAGCCAGGCCCAGACTGCCAGCGCCACATAGCCCGCGGCGATGACGAGCAAGCGGCACCGCATCGGACCACAGAGCTTGGCTCGGCTTGTGACACTGGGCGTCCTGATTGTAGGGAGCGGCCGAAGGGCAGTCGAGGGGCGCGCGAAGCTTCGCTGAGCAGGCCCTTTCCCTCACGCGAGCCGCTTTCCTCTCGGCTTCCAAAGATGGGCCGTTCGGCCTATTGGAAAGGCAGCTTTCGACCCGTTAGCCTCGAATCCCACTGGGCGATGCGAACCGCGGTGCGTTCCTGGCCTTGCAGTCCGCGGTGAGCACTAGGAGGAGGCCCGTCGCCACCGACCCCCGAGCGACGGGCTTCTTCCTGTTCTCACGGCACTACCATCGGTCGAGCGGCCTGCTGCTACCGTGGCCGCCGGTTTGGTTCAGCGCGGTCTTCGCTTGCGTCGCCCCGGGGTTACTGCGCCGGAGTAGAGCGTGCCGTGGAGACGGTGGAGCGACGCGCTTGTCGCTCTACGGCGCGCCCGTCTACGTCGCGCAAGCAGATCGTCCACAACGCCCATGTCGTCCGCGACCTCGAAGCGGCGCGGTGCGATCTTCGTCGAGGACGAGACCGATGCCCCGGCCGGGGCGATCCTCGTCCTCTCCGCACACGGCGTGGCGCCCGTCGGTCTACGACCGCGCGGCCGCCCGACAGCCAGACGACGATCGACGCCACCTGCCCGCTCGTGACGAAGGTGCACGTGCAGGCGCGCGCGCTATGCGGCCGAAGGACGACGCATCGTGCTTGATCGGACACGCCGGTCACGAAGAGGTCGTCGGGACGATGGGCGAGGCGCCGGAAGCGACCGTGCTCGTCGAGAGCGTCGAGGACGCGGAAGCGCTCGAGCTTCCGTCGACACGCCGGTCGCCTACATCACGCAGACGACGCTGTCGGTCGACGAGACGGCCGAGATCATCGAGGTGCTGAAGCGCCGCTTCCCGCACATCCACGGCTCCGCAGCGCGAGGACATCTGTTACGCGACCTCGAACCGCCAGTGGGCGGTCAAGGAGATGCTCGAGCCAGATCGACCTGCTGCTCGTCGATCGGCTCGCGCAACTCGTCGAACTCGAACCGCCTCGGTCGAGGTCGCGCGCGCCGCGGGCGTCGGACGCGCACCTGATCGACGACGAGACGGAGATCGACGAGCGCTGGCTCGACGGACGTCGAGACGGTCGGGCTGACCTCGGGCGCGTCGGCGCCGGAGCGGCTCGTCGCGCGCGTGTGCGACTGGTTCCGCGCTCGTGGCGTGAGCGACATCAGCCCGTTCTCGTCGGTCTACGAGGACGTCGTCTTTCGGCTGCCCGTCGAGCTGCGTCGCGCAGAGATATCTGCCGCTTGATCGGCTGCAGGAAGCGCGCGAGCCGCGTAACGCCCGCGCTAGGGCAGACCGCGTAACGCATCCCTCCTGAATCGGCTTAGCATCGGCCGATGCGCGAGCGCCCAGAGCGGATCGGGTCGGTCTGCCGGAGCAGTACTTCACTTCACTGCTGGCCCGGGTCGCTGCGGCTGCGGCTCGAAGGCGGCGAGCCGCTCGATCGACCTCGGCCGCGGCAACCCCGAGGTCGGGCCGCCGGAGCATGTCGTCCGACGCGCTGACGGAGTGCGCCGAGCGGCACGACGTCCACGGCTACGCGCCGTTCTCCGGCGTGCCCGCGCTGAAGGAAGCGATCGCGAGCGCGCTACGGCGAGGTGTACGGCGTGCACCTCGACGCCGACGCGCGAGGTCGCTGTTCTGCCCGGGCACGAAGACCGGCCTGATGGAGTTCGCGCTCTGCGCGGTCGAGAGCGGAGGCACGATCGTTCTGCCCGATCCCGGCTATCCCGACTACTTCTCCGCCGTCGCGCTCGCCGGTGCCAAGCACGTTCCGTTTACCGGCTTCGACGTCGCCGCCGACGCGATGTACCTGAACTTCCCGTCCAACCCCACCGCGGCGACAGTGCCGGACGGTCTGCTTCGAAGAGGCAGTCCGAGTGGGCCGAGCGGAGCGAGCGCATGGGTGCTCCACGACTTCGCGTACGGCGACCTCGTCTTCGACGGCCGGCGCCCGCAGAGCTTTCTCGCCGTCGACGGCGCGACGCGCGTCGGCATCGAGCTGTTCAGCATGTCGAAGACCTACGGGATGGCCGGGTGGCGTCTCGGCTTCGCGCTCGGGAACGCAGAGCTCGTTCGCCGCATCGAGCTTGTTGCAGGACCACGCTTTCGCCGGGATCTTCCGGCCGATCCAGGAAGCCGGGATCGCAGCGCTGACCGGGCCGCAGGACTCAGTGGAGGAGCGTCGCGCGACCTACGAGCGCCGCCGCGACCGCGCGCTCGCCGCGCTCGCAGGAATCGAAGCTGCAATCGGAGGGCACCTTCTTCGTCTGGTTCCGGCTGCCCGGACGGTCATCGACGGCCGATCGCCTGCTCGCGGAGCATCGCGTCGCGGTCGCGCCGGGAGAAGGCTTCGGCGCACGCGGCGCCGGCTGGGCACGGCTCTCGCTCGCGGTCAGCGACGAGCTGCTCGATCGCGGGCTCGAGCGGCTACGCGCGGCGTTCGACTAATCACCCGACGACGCTCACGCCTTCGTGATTTGCGGCTCCGTCGACCTCGTCCGACGACGATCTCGGTCGCGAGCGACCTCGTCCTTGATCCGGTCCTCGTACTCCAGCAGGTCGGCGTCGGACTCCGGCAGCGACGACTCGAATCCGGTCGGTGAGCGCAAGTCCCGCCTCCTTGCGCATCGTGTTCAGCTGATGGGTGAGGTCGTAGCACGCGGCCTTCGAGGCGCAGCTCGTCGTCGAGCTCGGTCGTCACCGCGACCGTGAGCGAGTCGTCTTCGGCGAGCGCCCAGCCCTCGCGCGCGCCGCGCTCGACGAGCACCTCGTCGGGCGTGAAGTCGTGGCCGTTCGACCCGGACACCGCCCGCCTTCGAGCTGCTCGAACTCGCCGGCTTGCAGCGCGGCCCGGACCGCGCCCAGCTCCTTGCCGAGCTTCGGCCCGAGCACCGGGAGGTTCGGCTTCACGCGCAGCTCGGTCGCCTCGACCGGGCCGAACTCGACTTCCTTCACGCGGAGCTCTTCGCGCGATCTCCGCCGGCGTGGCCCTGCGCCGGCCCGGCGCCCTGCACGACGAGCCGGCGGAGCGGCTGGCGCAGCTTCAGTCCTGCGTCGCCGCGAGCCTGGCGGCCGAGCTCGACGATGCGCCGCACCTCCGCGACCTCGGCGAGCAGACCGTCGTCCGCTTGACGCACCTCGGGCCAGGGCTGCAGGAAGACCGACTCGGGCGCGTCGTCCGCGCGCAGCGTGCGCCAGAGGTGAGTCGGCGAGGAACGGCATCACCGGCGCGATCATCTGCACGCGAGCGCACGAGCGCGTGCCAGAGCGTCCACAACGCGACCTCGTCGCCGTCCCAGAAGCGTCGGCGTGAGCGGCGGATGTACCAGTTCGAGAGATCGTCGACGAACGACTCGAACGACGCGATGACGTCGGGCGTCCAGTAGCGCTCGTACGCCTCCGTCATCTCGGCGACGAGCTGCTCGGTGCGCTCGAGCAGCCAGCGGTCGAGCGGCTGGAGCGTCTGGTCGGACTCGCCGCCCGGCTGGGCCGAAAGTCCTGCGATGTTCGCGTAGTCGACGAAGAACTTGACGGAGTTCCAGAGCGTGAGCAGCCGGCGCTTGATCTCGCCGCCGGGCCGTAGCCGAACCTCAGGTTCTGGCTCGGCGCCTGCTCGCAGTACATGCCAGCGCATGACGTCGGCGCCCATGCGCTGCAGCGCCTCCGCCGCGTCGATCGTGTTGCCCCACGAGCCGGTGCATCTCGCGGCCGTGCTCGTCGAGCAGCTTCTCGTAGCCGAGCACCTGCTGGTACGGCGCGCGCCCGGTCGAGCGTCGACCGACATGAAGAGCTGCGAGTAGAACCAGAGCCGGATCTGCTCGCGCATCTCCGAGACCCAGTCGGCCGGGAACCACTTCTCCCAGTACGCGTGATCCGGCAGGTCGGCGCCGGTCGAGCCCTTCGGCCGCGCCGGTCGCGTAGCCCTCGGGCATCCACTCGGGGTTCTGCCAGCCGAGCGTCGAGAACGGGACGATGCCCGCGTCGAGCCAGACGTCGCCGACCTCCGGGACGCGCGTCGCACGTCTCGCCGCACGCACTCGCAGCGGATCGGCACGTCGTCGATCCACGGGCGGCGGAGCTCCTCGAGCTGGTCGAGCCCGCGACGTCGCGCGCTCGCGTAGCTCCGCCTTCGAGCCGATCACGTTCAGCGTGCCCGCACGATCGCACGGGTAGAACGGCAGCGGCAGCCCGTAGTAGCGGCGCCGCGAGATGTTCCAGTCGCCCATGTTGCGCAGCCAGTCGTCCATGCGCTTGCCCGTAGAAGTCGGGCGTCCACTCGACGGTCGCGTTCGCGTCGAGCAGCGGCTGGCGGAGCTCGTCGACGCCGATGAACCAGTCGTCGGCGATCGCGCCAGATGAGCGGCGTGTCGCAGCGCCAGCAGTGCGGGTAGCGGTGCTCGTAGGATCGCCGCGCCTCGACGAGGAAGCCGCGTCTCGCCGAGCACGCCGACGATCTGATCGGCGGCCTCGGCGGTCGAGAGGCCCGTGCAGCCAGCCGTAGTCGTCGTAGAAGCGGCCCGCCTCGTCGACCGGCGTCGAGCACCGGCAGGTCGTGCACCTCGCCGAGCTCGAAGTCCTCGGCGCCGGCGCCCGGCGCGATGTGGACGATGCCGCGTGCCCTCCGTCGAGCGAGACCTCGTCCCACGGGATGACGCGGTGCACGACCCCCGCGCCGCGGCGCGAGGTCGTCGAACGGGCCCGTCGTACTCGAGCCCGACGAGCTCCGCGCCGCGGCACGCGCTCGCACGAACGCGTCGTCGGGATAGCGCTCGACCGCGACCCACTCGCCCGTTCTCGCGTCAGGCCGTACTCGGCGTCGGGCTTGACCGCGGCCGCGACGTTCGCCGGCAGCGTCCACGGCGTCGTCGTCCAGACGACGAGCGACTCGCCGGTCACGGTCCCTGCAGCGGGAAGCGGACGAAGAGCGACGGATCCGACTTGTCGCTGGTAGACGCCGGACTGTGATCAGCTCGTGCTGCGAGAGCGACGTGCCGCAGCGCGGGCACCACTCGGTCGAGCGGTGGCCCTTGTACAGCCAGCCGCGCTCGTGACACGATCTTGAGGAACCGCCAGATGTACTCGATGTTCGTGTCGGAGAACGTGTAGTAGTCGTTGCCCCAGTCCATCCACTGGCCGAGCCGGCTCGACTGCTCGCGTGATGACCTCGGCGACTCGACGACGACGCTCGCGGCAGCGGCGCGCGAACTCCGCGAGCCCGTACTCCTCGATCTCCCGCTTCGAGTTGAGCCCGAGCGCGCGCTCGACCCCGACCTCGATCCAGAGCCCCTGGCAGTCGAAGCCGTTCTGGTAGCGCTGGTCGAAGCCGCGCAGCGCCTTGTAGCGCTGGAAGACGATCCTTGTAGCGTGCGGCCCCAGCAGATGATGGACGCCCAGGCCGTCGGTCGTGTTGGCCGTGATCGGGCCGTCGATGAAGCTGAAGGGCGGCCCGCCGCGGTTCCGCTCGCCGGAGCCGGTCGAAGATCGGCTCCGCGTCCCACCAGGCGAGGATCTCCTCCTCGAGGGCGAGGTGATCTGGATACTGCGGCAGCGGCTCGAACGGCACTGGCGTCGATTCTAGGGATGGAAGATTCCGGCGTTCCGAAGCGTTGTACACCTGGGTACGACCGATGGACTCGCTAGAAAGGATCCGAATGACAACTACAGTGACCGAACAGAGCTTCGAGCGAGGAAGTCCTCCAGAGCGACAAGCCGGTGATCGTCGACTTCTGGGCCGAATGGTGCGGGCCGTGCCACGCCGTCGCACCCGTGCTCGACCGGATCGTGGAGGAGTCGAACGGCGACCTCAAGCTCGTCAAGGTGAACATCGACGAGCAGCCGGCGCCTCTCAGCGCTACGGGGTCCAGTCGATCCCGACGATGATCCTCTTCAAGGACGGCGAGCCCGCCGCAGCGCGGCGATCGGCGCTCAGCCGAAGCCGGCTCTCGAGAAGGCTCTCAGGCTCGCCGACGCCGAGGGCTAACCCCCTCCGGCTCGTTCCTTCTCGGCGTGCGGGATGGGCGGGACCGCCCGTCCCGCAGGCTCGTGCACCGGGCTTGAGCACGCGCATGCCGTGCACGAAGACGACGGCGCCGCCAAGCCAACCGCCGAGCGTCGAGGACGCAGAACCCGATCACCGTCAGCGCGTACGCGCCGCCGCTCACGTTCGCCGTGCGTGTAGCGAGGCATGCCCGAAGATCGCGGCAAGCGCGAAGAAGACGGTCGCGGAGAGCATCGCGATCATGTGCGAACGTCGCCGTCTTCCAGAGCTCCGCTGCCGCGCGTGATCGACAGCCACTCGAGCAAGCCGGTCAGCGCGGTCGGGACCCGTCACGATCAGGCCGAAGATCAGTGCGATCCACCAGCCGTAGGCGCCGGAGTTTTCGGTGATGCCCGTCACCTCGGCGAGGCCCGCGACGGTCGCGAACGTGTACGGTCGCCGATCGTCGACGTCGGTCAGCGGCGGATGGAGCGGATGCCCCGGAAGCCCGCGCCAGAGATAGCTCGAGCTTCATCGGCCCGGGAATCTAGGCGATCCCGGACGCGGTCGCCGCCTGGCTTACGCCTCTTGCGACTCGAGGAAGCTCAGGAAAGCCGCGTGCTTGGCAAGCAGCGCTTCGATTTCGAGGACGCCCTGCCCCGGCCCAGTCCTCGAGCCAGGTTTCGCTGAGGTCGTCCTCGATCTGGTGAAGGCCGCGTTCGCTCATAGGCCTAAATATCGGCACGGCCGACCGGACGGCGCCATGGGCCGAACGGCTCATTCGCCGGCTCGGCGAGTCCCATTAACCTGCGCGGCTCACTGGCCGGATTCCTGCTCATCAATCCACGCTCCGGGCTCAGGGCTCACCGAGTGCCGAGGATCTCGCCGCAGGAGGCGAAGGGCGCTCGGAGTCGAGACGCACATCCTGCAGCGACGGCGAGGACGCGGCCGGAGCTCGCCGCTCGGCCTCGACGGCGGACGCGCTCGGGATGGCGGCGGCGACGGATCGCTGGCGCCGATCGCCGCCGTCGCGCTCGAACGCGACCTGCGCGTTTGTCTGCATCCCGTTCGGAACCCGCAACCACTTCGCCCGCGACCTCGGCATCGACCGGGACGATCCGAGCGGCGCGCTGCAGCGCGTTACCGGCGGGACGAACGGCGCATCGATGTCGGCCGTGCCGACGAGCGCCTCTTCTGAACAACGTCTCGCTCGGCATCTACGCGCAGCCTCGTGCACAGGCGCGAAGCGACATCGGCGCCGGCGTCGAGGCATTCGCGCGCGTGCGCGCGTGGGCGATCCTGCTGACGCATCGCCAGCCACTCGGCATCAGCGATCGACGGCGTTCCGGTCGAGAGCCCGGCTCGTGCTCGCCGCGAACAACGCGTACGTGCTCGAGCTCGCCGTCGCTCGGGGAGCGGCGAGCGGCTCGACGAGGGGAAGCTCTACCTCTACCGCCCGGACGCAGATCCGTCGGAGCGCAGCGGCGAGCGCTTCGTCGTGGACGCCGGCCGAGCACGGAGGCTCGAGGCGGCGATCGACGAGCGAGCCCGACGTCGTGTCGGACCCCGGTCGAAGTTCAGGATCGAGCCCGCGCGCGTTACGAGTGCCCTGGTGCCGGCGCCGAGCGCGGCTGAGAGCACCTCCGGGATAGTGCGTGAACGCGAGCTCCGACGGCCGCGGAAGACCGTCCGGCTCGAACCAGCGCAGCTCGACGAGGTCGTCGCCGGCGCGAGGCATCGCCGCGACGCGAGCGCCGTCCACGGCGAGGCAGAGCACGATCCGTCCGTCGTACGGCTCGAGCCAGAAGCCCGAGGAAGCTCGATCGGCTCGATCTCGAGCGCGGTCTCCTCACGGACCTCGCGCCGCAGCCCGTCGAGCGGATGCTCGTCCTCGTGGAGGAATCCGCCGGGCAGATCCCAGAGGCCTTTGCCCGGGATCGAAGGCGCGGCGGCCGAGGAGCACGCGCCCCTCGCTCGTCGAGGCACACCGCCTCCGCGCCCGGAACGGCGTTCGCGTAGCCGACGTAGCCGCACGCCGCGGCACTCGGCACGGTCCTCGACCTTGTCGGATAGCCTCGCCGCAGATCGGGACAGAACTGCCAGGCGTCGAGCGCACCCATGGGAGGGACCATGCACGATCGCCCGAACCGACCGAGGAGGAACGCGAAGAGTGAGCCCGCGTGCCGTCGGCGCGACGCAGCACGAGCTGTCGCGGATCGGCCTGCTCGCCACGCTGTCCGGCGAGACGCTTGCGCGGCTCGCGCAGAACATGACGCGCGAGGAGCTTCCTGCCGGCGCCGGCGTCATCTCGGAAGGTGAGGCCGGCGACCGCTTCTACGTCGTCGCTCAGCGGGATGCTCGCGGTGTCGCAGAGGAGCCGCGGCGCGCAGAGCGTCCTGCGGCCCGGCGACTACTTCGGCGAGGTCGCGCTGGCGATGCACATGCCGCGCACCGCATCCGTGCGTGCGCTCACGCCCGTGACGCTCGCGAGCTGCGACCGTCGAGACGTTCGACGAGTTCGTCCGGCCTCTGTTCGTCGGACGACGCAATGAGCGTCTGGTACGACGTCCACGGCGAAGGGCCGGCCGTCGTGCTCGTGCACGCAGGCATCGCGGACTCGCGGATGTGGGAGCCGCAGCTTGACTCCTTCTCCGGAGTCGCATACGGTCGTCCGCGTCGACCTGCCGGGATTCGGGCACTCGCGAGATCGAGACGAATCCCGTCTCGTACAGAGGAGCCATCGCGCGAAGCGCTCGATGCTGCAGGCGTCGCGCAAGCGGCGGTCGTCGGCACCTCGCTCGGTGGCAGGGCCGCGCTCGAGCTTGCGCTCGATGCGCCCGAACGCGTGTCGGCGCTCGTGCTCGTCGGCGCCGGCATCGACGACCACGAGTGGTCGGAAGAGGTTGAGGCCTTCGGCGCGGAAGAGGAGACCGCTCTCGAGCGCGGCGACTCTCGAACGCTGCCGTCAACGCTGAATCTCGACTTCTGGGTCGCGGGCCCGCGCCGCACCCTGGACGAGATCGATCCGGCGGTTCGCGAGCTGGCCGTCGAGATGCAACGTCATGCCTTCGAGCAGTCGGAGGGTCACGACGACCTGCGTGCGGCGCGGCTCGATCCCCCGGCCTCGCAGCGGCTCGGCGACGTCGCCGTCCCGACACTCGTCGTCACCGGCGACGAGGACGTCGACGACATCCACGCGATCGCCGAGCGGCTCGCCCGTGACATTCCGGGCGCGGAGCGAGCGCACCATCGCCGGTGCTGCACATCTCCCGAACCTCGAACGGCCGGAAGAATTCGACCGGATCGTCCTCGGCTTCCTCGGCCGGCACGGCGTCTGATTGCCGCTTGTGGCTCTAGGCCGCTGAGTCAGTTTTCGAGCACGGCGTCCGACAGGCGCGGCCACGCTTCCTTCGACCAGTCGCCGAAGTCGAGGTTCGTCAGGACGCCGAGCGCCGAGCCCAGCCTCCGGATCGAGCCAGAGGAACGTGCCGCTGCCGCCGAAGTGGCCGAACGTCCGCGGCGAGTTGTTCGCGCCCGGTCCAGTGCGGTGACTTGGCGTCGCGGAGCTCGAAGCCGAGGCCCCAGTCGTTCGGGTCGAAGCGGCCGAAGTCGGGCAGGCACTCCGCGAGGCCGGGAAACTGCACCGGTCGTCGCCTCGGCGAGCGTCTCGGGCGCGATCGAGCGTCGGCCGTTGCAGCTCCCGCGCGAACGTGAGGAGGTCGTCGAGTGAGCCGTGCAGATCCGCCGCCGGCGAGCCGCGCAGCTCGGCCCGCATCCCGAGCGGCTCGAGCACGCCGCGCGGCCAGGTACTCGGCGAACGGCATCTCCGCGCCGCGCGGCGATGTGCTCGGCGAGCGTCTCGAAGCCGACGTTCGAGTAGATCGCGCCGCTGCCCTGGCCGTCCGGTCGGCGCGCCCGGCTCGAACGGCAGGCCCGACGCATGCGCGAGCAGATGCCGCACCGTCGAGCCTTCGGGCCCGGCCGGCTCGTCGAGGTCGATCACGCCCTCCTCCGCGGCGACCAGCGCCGCGAGCGTCGTGACGAGCTTCGTCACGGATGCCCAGCGCACCACCTCGTCCGGCGCCCACGCGTCGCGACGACGTCGCCGTCCCGGACGACACCCGCAGCCGCGAACGACGCGCGGCCAGCCCTCGATCTGCCGAAGTGCTTCTTCCACCGGCGGGCGATACTAGACGCGTGGCTCGCCGGCTCGTCTCTTCCGGCTCGCCCTACGAGCCAGACGATCGGCTTCTCGCGCGCGGTGCGCGACGGCCGCCACGTCCTCGTCGCCGGCACCTGCGCCGTGATGCCGGACGGCGGCGACCCCGCCCGCCGACGCGTACGGCCAGGCGCAGGCGCTGCCTCGAGATCATCGTCGCCGCGCTCGCCGAGGCGGGCGCCGCACCGGAGCATGTCGTGCGCACGCGAACCTTCCTGCTCGACGCCGCAGACTGCGGAGGAAGTCGGCCGCGCCCACGGCGAGGTCTTCCGGCGGCGTTCGCCCGGCGAGCACCATGCTCGTCGTCTCCGCGCTCCTCGATCCGCGCTGGCTGGTCGAGATCGAGGCCGACGCGCTGCTCCCGAGTAGTAAGACTCCCGTCATGGATGGCAAGCAGATCTATCCGCCGTCGATCACGGGCAAGGGCTCGCGCTTCGCGCCGGGGGCAGCGTGCTCGATCACGCGTTCGGCAAGAGCGACCCGTACACGCTCGGCGTCGAGGAGGAGTACATGCTGCTCGACGGCCGAGACGTTCGACCTCGTCCAGCACATCGACACGGTGCTCGCCGCGGTCGCAGGGCACGAGCTCGAGCCGCGCGATCAACGCCGAGCTGATGCAGTCCGTGCTCGAGATCGCGACGCCCGTCTGCCACACGACCGGCGAGGTCGCGCGAGCAGCTGCGCAAGCTCCGCGGCTACGTCTGCGGCGATCGCGCGCGAGCGGGGCATGCGCGTCGGCTCGGCCGGGACGCATCCGTTCAGCCTCTTCGAGCGCCAGCGGATCACCGCGCGCGACCGCTACCGCGCGCTCGTCGACCAGATGCAGTACGTCGCCCGCCGCGAGCTCATCTTCGGCATGCACATCCACGTCGCGGTCGACGATCCCGACAAGGCGATCCAGGTCGTCAACGGCCTCCTCCCGCACCTCGCGCCGCTGCTCGCGCTCTCGGCGAGCTCGCCGTTCTGGCGCGGCGAGCCGACCGGGCTCGCGCTCGAGCCGGCAGATGGTCTTCGCGGCGTTCCCGCGCTCGGGGCCGCCGCCGCGCTTCCGCGAGCTACGCCGACTACGCGGAGGTCGTCGGCCAGCTCGAGAAGACCGGCTGCATCGCCGACTACACGCACATCTGGTGGGACATCCGGCTGCACCCGCGGCTCGGCACGATCGAGGTCCGGATCTGCGACGCGGTCACGCGCCTCGAGGACGTCGTCGCGATCGTCGGCGTACTGCCAGGCGCTCGTGAAGCTCTTCTCCGAGCAGCTACGAGCGCGGCGAGGAGATCCCGTCCTACCACCGCATCCTCACGACCGAGAACAAGTGGCTCGCCGGCGCGCTACGGGCTCGAGGCGCCGCTGATGGATCTCGCGACCGGCACGCCGGAACCGCGTCGCCGGTCGCGCAGCTGATCCGGCGCACGCTGCAAGGAGATCGAGCCGCACGCGCGCGAGCTCGGCTCCGACCGCGAGCTCGAGGGCATCGCGCGAGATCCTCCGCAACGGCAACGGCGCCGACCGCCAGCTGCGCGTCTTCAACGCGAACCGCGACATCGTCGAGGTCGTCAGCGAGATCGCAGACGCCACGGAAGTGGCGGCCGAGCCTTCCAGCCGGCGAAGTAGTGCTCGCGCCGTCGATGCTGGAGGTAGGTGACAGAGTCCCGACTGCGTCGGTCTGGACCGCTCCGAACGAGCGTCGGACGATCGACGGAGCTCGCTCGCGGACGGTCCGCGCGCTCTTCGCCTTCTACCTCTTCGACTGGTCGTCCGACCTGAACGCACGAGATGGAGCTCCTGCGTGACAGGAGCCCGGAGTTCCGAGGAGGCGGGCGTCCGCCCGTTCGGCGTCTCGCGGCGACTCGCAGTGGACGCACATCGCCTGGGCGCAGGCGCTCGACCTGAACTTCCCGCTCCTCTCCGACTGGAACAAGGAGGCGATGCAGGCGTTCGGCGTCGAAGGACGAGTTCCGCGGCCACCGTGGCGTCGCGGATCGAACGGCGTTCCTCGTCGACCAGGACGGTACGGTCCGCGGCGCATGGCGCTACGACACGGCCGAGGTGCCGGACTTCGACGAGCTGCTTCGCGCCGCGCAGGCTTTGTAGCGCTCGGCGCCGCGCTCTACCTCGCGGCCGGCGTGGCCGGCGACGTGGCCGGCGCGTCACTGCACGCTCGGTCGCACTTCCTCCCGGCGGAGCGCCCGCCCACGGCGAGGCGTCGCCCGGCGACCACCTGCAGGCCGCTCTACCACTACTGGCTCGTCGGCCATCAGCTCGAGCACGGCCGCGCGCCCTGGCGCGACCCGTACACGTTCCGGCCCGAGGCGAAGCCGCAGCCGAACTTCGGCGGCTGGCCTTACGGGCTCCCGTTCTGGCCGCTCGGCGCGGTGTTCGGCCTCGTGCGCGGGCTGGAACGTCCTGCAGATCCTGCTTCTACGTCCTCGCGGGCCGGCGGCGTGCGCCTGGCTGCGCGAGCTCGGCCTGCCCGCGGGGCCCGCGCTCGTCGGCGGGCTGGCGTTCGCGATCGCGCCGTACCGGGTCGAGCAGAGCGTCGGCCACCTGCTCGGGCCGATCTCGATCCTGCTCCCGCTCGTCGCTCTGGGCCTTCGAGCGCGCGCGGCGCGGCAGTCGCTGGTGGCTCGTCGCTCGCCGGCGCGCGCGCTCGCGTCGATCCCGCTTTCCGGGCAGGTGCATCTCGCGCTCGGGGCGATCCCGTTCTTCGTCGGCTACGCGCTTCTGCCGGACGCGCGACCGCGCGCCTGCTGGCTCGGCGCCGGTGCGGAGCGAGTCGCCGCGGTCGGCGCCGGTGCCTGGTCGTCCGCCAGACTGTGATCGAGCAGTCGACGCAGTCGGGCGGCCGCTCGCTCGGCGAGATCTCGCTACTACTCGGCGCCGCGTCGGGCGACTTCGTCTCGCGGCATGTCGATCACTCGCGCAGCGAGCAGTTCGTCTTCCTCGGCTGGGCGACACCGCTCGTCGCGATCGCCGGTCTCGTCCTCCTGCTCCGCGCGCGCCGATACTCGCTCGCCGCGATTCTCGGGCTCGGCGCGCTCGTGCCGATCGTGCTGGCGCTCGGAACGCGCACGCCGATCTACTCCGCGCTCTGGCACGCGCTGCCGCCGTTTCGCTTCCCGCGCGTGCCGGAGCGCCTGCTGCCGATCGCGTGCCTCGTGCATCGCGGCGCTGTTCGCCTACGCGGTCGCGCAGAGCTACGGCGCACGCATCGTCGCCGTGCTCGCCGTCGCTCTTGCTCTTCGTCGACCTGCACGCTGCACGTCTACGGCAAGTCCGCGCCCGGCGATCCGGCGGGAGCGGCGCCGTCGGCGCGCGGACGCCTGCTCGAGCTACCCGTGTTCGATCCCGGCGTCCATTACGGCAGCGTCTACCTCTGGTACGACACGGCGGCGCAACGCCAGCGGCCCGGCGGCTACTCGACGACCGCGCCGAAGGCCGCGAAGAGCGCTCGCGGACCGCCTCGCAGCGGCTCAACTGCGGCGACTGGAGTGGCGAACATGTCGCAGGCGAGTCCGAGCGTCTCGGCGTCGGCTCGATCGCGCTGCACCGCGGGCTCTTCATCCGCAACCCCGCCGTGCCGAGCACGGGCTGGTTCGCCGCGCGCGGACCTGCTCGCACAGGGCTGGCAGGTCCAGCGCACGGCCGGCCCCGTCTGGCTGTTCGAGCGCGGCGGCGTCGGCATCGCGCCGAACCGCGTCCGAGCCCGCACACTCGCGGCCCGTCTTCTGCCAGGGCTGGTTCGCCGGACACGGGCTCGGGCAGGTACATGAGCGAGACGCACGCGCCCTTCTGGATCTACGGCAGCGGCACGCTTCGAGCTCGACCTTCGCCCCGTCTCCGCTCACGCCGCGTCGTGACCGATCGACGGACGCACCGGCTCAGCCACGCTCGGAAGCGCGGCTGGCACCTCGTCGCCGTCGACATGTCGACCAGCTGCGCGAGGTGCCGGGAGAGACGCGGAAGGTCGGACTGAAGCTTCTGCGGGTCACTACATCCCCATCGCGTGGTAACCCGGAGTCCACGTACAGCGTCGTCCCGGTGACGTTCCTCGCGTCGTCCGAGAGCAGATAGGCCGCGGCGCGCGCCGACGTCGTCGGCGTCGATGTGGCGGTGGAGCGGCGAGCGCTCCTCGACGATCGCCTCCATCGTCGGGAAGCCGGCGATCGAGCGCGCGGCGAGCGTGCGCACCGGGCCGGCGGAGATCGCGTTGACGCGGATGTTCTTCTGGCCGAGGTCCCACGCGAGGTAGCTGCACCGACGAGTCGAGCGTCGCCTTCGCGACGCCCATCACGTTGTAGTGCGGGACCGCGCGCTCGCCGCCGAGGTACGTCATCGTCACGATCGAGCCGCCGCCGCGCGCCTCCATCAGCGGCTCGGCCGCGCGCGCGCACGCGACGAGCGAGTACGCGCTCACGTCGAGCGCCATCCAGAAGCGGTCGCGCGGCGTGTCCGTGAAGCGGCCCTCGAGATCCTCGGCCGCCGCGAACGCGACCGAGTGCACGAGCAGGTCGAGCCCGCCGTCGAACGCCTCGCCGACCTCGCGCGAAGACGCGCGCGACGTCGTCGTCCGAGCGGACGTCGCACTCGGTCACGAGCGGGCTGCGACACGGACTCGGCGAGCTCGCGGACGCTCTTCTCGATCCGCTCGCCCTGGTACGTGAACGCGAGCTCGCGCGCCGCCGTCGGCGAGCCGCTCGCGCGATCGCCCAGGCGATCGACCGCTTGTTCGCGACGCCGAGAACCAAACCGCGCTTGCCTTCGTAGCTTCCGGTCACGACGCACGAGCATAAATCCGCTTCGGCTAGATTGCGGTCTCCTTGCGCCGTCCTGTAGGCCTTCTCGCTGTCTGCGTGGCGGCGCTCGCGTCGGTCGTTCCGGCTGGCGCCGTGCGCTCGTCCGCATCAAGCCGCACGTTCGGCGACGTCACCGTGCCGCGCGTCCGCACGGGCACGCTCACGATCCCGCGAGACCAGGCGTCCGGCCGCGTCCGCGTGATCGTCGGCCTGCGGCTGCCGCCGCTCGCGGCGGCCTACGGCCGCGGCCTCTGCGCCGCGGACCGACACGAAGGCTCGACGTCGCAGTCGACGAGCTCGCGGCGCTATCTGCGCCGGATCGTCGCACGCGCAGCGAGTCGCTGCCGCGCAGCTCCTGCAGCGCGATCCCGCAGGCGCGAATCGGCCGGCGCTACCAGGTCGTGCTCGACGGCTTCGACGGTCTCGCTGCCCGTGACGAAGCTGCCGGCGCTCGCCCGTCTCGGCTTCGTCGCGGAAGATCTACCCGAGCGTCCGCTATCACCTCGCCACCGAGCACGAGCCCGTCGGTGATCGGCGCCGACGAGTTGCACGACGCTGACCGGCGCGAAGGGCGACGGGATCAAGATCGGCGATCGTCGACGACGGCGTCGACAGCACGAACCCGTTCCTGAGCCCGGCCGGCTTCACGTATCCGTCCAGGGCTTCCCGAAGGGCGGACGCAAGTGGACGACGCCGAAGGTGATCGTCGCGCGCGCATTCCCGGGCCCGGACTCCGGACGCCCGGACGGCTCGCCGCTCGACCGCGACGCCTCGTTCCACGCGCACGCACGTCGCCGGCATCGCCGCCGGCGACGCCGGGAACGCTGCTCGCGCCGGCGGCGCCGACCACCCGCCGACCTGCGGCCTCTCGGGCGTCGCGCCGCAGCGCGTGCATCGGCAACTACCGCGTCTTCAACGTCCCGACGCCGATCGGCCACATCGCCGAACACGCCCGAGATCGCCGCGGCGTTCGAGTTCGCCGTCGCGCGACGGCATGGACGTCATCAACTTCTCCGGCGGCGGCGCCGAGACCGAGCCCGCCGAACGACGCCATGATCGACGTCGATCCACAACGTCGCGGCGGCCGGCGTCGTGCCGGTGATCTCGGCCGGAAACGACCGCGACCAGTTCGGCATCGGCTCGGTCGGCTCGCCGGGCTCGTCGCCCGATGCGATCACGGTTGCGGCCGTCTCGAACACGCACGTCTTCGCCCCGACGCTGTCGGTCGCACGCCGGCGATGCTCCGCCGAGCTGCGGCAGCATCCCGATCGCCGGCGCAGCGGCGGCACGCTTTCCCGGGGCGCTACGCGTTCACCGCGCACCGGATCGTCGACGTCGGCGCGCTCACGGGGACGAACGGTGTCGCGGTCGACCGCCGGCTCTGCGGCCCGGACGACCGACACGAACGACGCGACCCAGACGTTTCTCCGGCCAGGCTCGCTCGACCGGAGACGTCGCGCTCGTCTCCCGCGGACACTGCACCTTCATCTCGAAGGCCGTGCGTGCGCCTGCGCAGGTGCGGCCGGGCTCGTGCATCGTCGACAACCGCGCAGGCGGCCCGGATGCGATCCCGGTCCAGCTGCCGCTTCCCTCCGGGAATGATCACCGACCTCGACGGCGCGCAGCTGCGCGCCTATCTGTCTCGCGACGGCGGCGCGGCAGACGTGACGATCGGAAATGCCATCGAGCGCGTCGGAGACGCGGCCGCAGTGGCGTCATCACGGACTTCTCCTCGGGCGGGCCGACCGCGTTCGAGCACCTGCTCAAGCCCGACGTCTCCGCGCCGGGAGGGCAGATCCTCTCGTCGACCTTGCCCGGAGTTCACCGGCGGTTCGCCGTTCGCCGTCTTCGACGGAACGAGCATGGTCGGCTCCGCACGTGGCCGGGGCGGCAGCGCTGCTGCTTCAGCTCCACCCGGCGTGGACGCCACAGCAGGTGAAGTCGGCGCTCGTGTCGACCTGCCGGCCCGGCGTGGGGAGACACCGCACGCACGGAAGAGGCCGCCGGTGACACTCGAGCGGCGGCGGGCTCGTCGACCTGCCCAGCGCGACGAAACCGGAGGTGTTCACCGAGCCCGCGTCGATGTCGTTCCAGGACCTGGACGTCACCAAAGCGAGCGACAGCCGAGCGCTCCTGGTTCGCATCACCGACGCCGGCGGCGGCGCGGGGATGTGGCAGGTGGAGCTCTCGTCACAGGCGACCTCGCCGGTGCGCGTCGCCTCGACCGTTCCGCCGGCACGTCGTGGTGCCCGCCCGGCGGCGAGGCCGACCTGGTCGCCGTCGCGCGCGGCAGCGCGAGTGCGAAGGCCGGCGAGGACTACGGGTTCATCCTGCTGCACCACGGCTCGGTCACGCGCAAGATCCCGTACGAGTTCTTCGTGGGCCGCCCGCAGCTCGAGCTCCTGCAACCGAAGCGGCTCGTGAAGCTTGCAGGTAGGAGAGACGGTCAACGGCCCAAACCGGGTTTCGGCGTACTGCTGCCCGTGCTGCGCCCTTCGGACCGCCGCCCGACTACGTCGGGCCGACGATGAACGAAACCGGAACGGAGACGCTCTACGTCACGAGCATCAACCAGCCGGTCGCGAACATCGGCGTGGCCGTCGAGGCCGCTACCGGGCTCGTCCACCCGTGGTTCCTGGGCTCGCCGAACGAGCGCGACGTCCAGGGCTACGCCGGAACGCCGGTGAGCGTCAACGAGCTGACCTTCGACTTCGGCATCGACATCGGCGCAGCCGGCGCCTCGTTCCCGAAGGTGCAGCGCTTCTACGTCTCGGTCGACTCCGGCTCCGACGAGTTCACCCACCGCTCGCTGCCCGGCGCTTACGTCCTCCGTTCGTGGGTCAACGACGTGCGACCGCCGCAAGATCAAGGTGCTCGACGAAACGCGTCGCCGCAGGGAGACCGACGATCGTGGCGCACGTCGTCGACAAGGGCGCAGGCGTCGATCCTCTGTCGCTCGTGATCGCGTATCGCGGTGCGCTCGTCGGCGCGGCCCTCTACGACCCGGTCTCAGGCACGGCGATCTTTCCGTTGCCAGCAGCAGGCTCCACGGATCCAGAAAGGACGGAACCGCGCGGTTCTCTCGGCGTCGGACTACCAGGAGGCGAAGAACGTCAACTCGGTCGGCAACGACATCCAACCGAATACGGCATTCAGACCGGTTCGCATCACGGGCGTCTCGGGCCCGGCGCTCACCTGGGTCACGCCTGCCGAGAACGCGTGCGTCGGCGAGACGGCGGGCGCCCTGGTCGCTGCCAGCTCGACTGAAACGGATCACGTCCGTGCGGTTCTTCGTCGACGGCAAGCAGGTCGACATCGACCGGAAAGGCGGCTCCGACCTCTTTGCAGGCTCGTGGAAGACGCAGCGCTCGCCGGCAGGACGACACGCGCTGCGCGCGATCGCAACGGATGCCGCCGGGCGCACAATCGCCGCGACACGGCGCGTGAGGTCTGCCGGTAGACCGCCGCATAGCCGTCGTCACCGGCGCGTCGCGTGGGATCGGCGAGGCGATCGCGCGCGCTCTCGCAGGCTCAGGGCTGGCGACTCGTCCTGCTGGCGCGCCGCGAGGACCGGCTGCGCGCGTCTCGCCGCCGAGCTCGAGTGCGAGTACGAACTGTGCGACGTCGGCACGCGCGAAGACGTCGAACGCGTCGCGGCTGCGGTGCTCGAACGGCACCCGCGGATCCAGCTGCTCGTGAACAACGCTGGCATTCCGGGCCGCGTCAGGCTTCGCGGCAATCGATCTGGAGCTGCTCGAGGAGGTGTTGCGCGTGAACTACCTCGGCGGGGTCTGGTCCTCGCGCGCTCTTCCTGCCCGGGCTCGAAGGCCGCCGGACGCTCCGACGTCGTGAACATCGTCTCGGTCGCCGGCACGGTCGCGCTTCGCGCCCGCCGGGCCCGTACTCGGCGCTCGAAGCACGCGCAGCTCGCCGTTCTCCCGGGCGACTGCAGCCGAGTTGCGCGCGCGAGGCATCCACGTCCACACCGTCAACCCGGGCTTCGTCGAGACGGAAGGATTCCCGCAGGCGTACGGCGCTGCGCAGCGCATGTCCTGCGACGCCTGGTCGTCGAGCCGGAGCACGTGGCCCGGCACGTCCTCAAGGTGATCAGCGCGCGACAAGGGCGAGACGTTCGTGCCGCGGTGTCGTATCGCACGGCGGCGATCGTGCAGGCGCTCGCGCCGGGGCTGCGTTGCGCGGCTCTGCCGCGCCGCTCGCGCTACTCGTGCCTAGCCTAGGCTTCGCTGCAGGAGATACCAGCCGCTCTCGGCGACGTAGACCGTCTGGCCCGCCCGGCGAGCAGCTGCGCTGCTCGTTGCTCGGGCATCGCCCTCGCAGCCTGCGAGATCGAGGGTAGTAGTCGAGCTTGCGCCGGTGCGTCTGGAAGCTGCGACCGGATCGAGGACGAGGCCCGTTGGCCTCGAAGAGCTGGCGGAAGTCGACGTCCGGAAGCGTCCGCGTGTGCGACGGATCGCGCGCGCGCTCGAAGCGGTCGAGCTCGAACGCCGCCAGCGGATCCGGTCGGCGCGATCTGGTCGTCGACGAAGACGCGACCGCCGGAGCACCGTCACGCGCACCAGCTCGGCGATCGCCGGCTCGGGGTGCGCGATGTGATGCAGCGTCCGCCCGCGAGCAGGCGAGATCGAACGAGCCGGCCTCGAACGGCAGTTCGGTCGCGTCGCCTTCGACGAACGTGACGTTCGCCGGCGCGCCTTGGCGGGCCCGCTCGAGCAGCTCGGGGACGATGTCGACGCCGCACGACCTCGCGGACGAGCGGCGCCAGTGCGAGCGCAAGCGTGCCCGCGCCTGTGCCGCTGTCGATGCGCACGCTCGTTCCGCCGCTCGGAGCGACGAAGCTGCGGAGCTGCTCGCGCACCGATCTCGATCTGACTGCGCGGCGTGTTCGGCGACGAGCTCGGCCGTGGCGCCAGAAGCGCGTGCGCACGTCGTCGTCGACGTTCGACTCAGGCATCGATCGACCGTTCGCCGCGCCCGAGAGGTCCGTCTCGAATCCCGCACGCGATCGCTCGTAGTTGATCGTCGTCCGGCGACACGCGACGTGCGCCTCGGCGAGCACGCCGTGCCCGATGCAGCACGACCGGCGCGCCGACGGGCAGCTCGCAGGTCGAGCTCGACCGCGAAGCGAATCCATCGACACGGTCCCGACGACCCGGCGCCTGGTCTCGCCCGCCACGCGGATCTCCGGTCCCGGTCAGGTCACGGCGGAAGCCGTCCGCCGTAGCCGACCGGGCACGATCCCGATCCAGGTCGGAGCTCCTCCGCGACGAAGCGCCGTCCGTAGCCGGTGCTCTGTCCCGGCTCGAGCCGCTTGACCTGTGCGAGGCGTCGTACTGCCACGACAGCACCGGCTCGAGGCCGTCCTCCTGCGGATCGGTGTTGAACGGCGGACAGGCCGTAGATCGCGACACCGCAGCGCGCGGCGTCGAAGTGGGACTCCGGCAGTCGCAGCGCTCGCGGCGCTGTTCGCCGCAGTGGCGCGTGAGGTGGCTGTACTGCTCGCGTCGCTGACCGGAAGCGCTCGATCTGCGCTGCGCGCGCGAACGCGAGCATCCGCTGTCCGCGGTCGCGAGGTGCGTCATCAGCCCCACGACCTCGGCTGCGCGGTGAGCGGCAGCTCGGCCGAGGCCGTAGCGGCCCATGCCCGGTGTCGAGCTTCAGGTGCACCCGCACGCCCTCCGGTATCTCTGCCGTCGGCAATCGCGAGCTCGAGGCCAGCGTCGCGCGCTAGCGCGACCTCACGGTTCGAGCCGGCCAGGGCCAGGACGATGATCCGCTCGGTGCGCGTACTCGCTGCGAAGGGCGAGACCTTCGGGGATGGTCGCGACGCAGAGCGCCGTCGCGCCCGCGCCGAGCTGCGCGCCAGCGACGTCGATCGCGCCGTGGCCTGTAGCCGTCCGCCTTGACGACGGCCCAGAGGCCGACACCGTCGAGCGCACGCAGCAGCGTTCGCACGTTGCGCCGCAGCGCGCCGAGGTCGATCGCGTGATCTCGGAGCGGTGCATCAGCCGAGCGCCGAACGGCAGAGACTCGATGACGTCCGGAGGCGATCAGGCCGACCTGGTGGGCGGCAAGCGCGCGGCGGCCGTGCCATGAGCGACAGCGGCGGCGGCGGCGAGCCTCGCGCGCGTCCATTCCCTTCGCCGAGGAACGACGGCGACGAATGCCGCCATGAGCACGTCGCCCGTTCCGGCTGTCGCCGAGCGTACGGCGTGCCCGCGTCGCAGACCGACGCACGCCCTCGCCGGGCGCGCCGACGAGCGTGTCCGGGGCCTTTCAGCAGGACGACGCAACCGGAGTCGGCCGCACGGCGCGCCGAGCGGCCGTCGAGGCGATGTGCGTCGACCCAGGCTCGACTCCTCGCCGAGCAGGCGGGCGAGCTCGCCTGCATGGGGCGTCAGCACGCGGGGCGCGGGCCAGTCCGGCCGCCTCGAGCTCGAAGAGGGCGTCGCGCGTCGACGACGGCGGGCAGCGTCAGGTTCGCCGAGCAGCCGGCGCACGAGCGCACGCGCTCGTCGTCACCGCGTCCGAGCCCGGGCCCGATCGCCAACGCCGAGGCTCGCTTCAGCGAGCTCGTCCGACCGCTCGCGCGGCGGCCTTCACCGCCTCGACCAGCAGCGTCTCGACGACCGGCAGCGACTCCTCCGGCACGGCGACCGCGACGCAGCCCGCGTCCGCGCGGAACGCGGCCTCGGCGGCGAGGCAGACGGCGCCGGTCATCCCGGACGAGCCGCCGACGACGAGCACCGACCCGCCGTGTACTTCGTGTCGCCGCTCGCTCTGGCGCGGGACGAGCCGCAGGATCTCCTCGGTGACGAGCCGATGCTCCGTGTCCGCGTGCTCGAGGCCCGATGTCGGCGACCTCGACCTCGCCGCACGTGGAAGCGCCCGGGCGCGACGCGAGCCCGACCTTGCGGCCGTGCATCGTCACGGTCACGTCTGCGCCGACCGCGGCGCCGGCGACCTCGCCGGTCGACGCGTCGACGCCGGACGGGACGTCGACGGCGACGACCGGCGCGCCGAGCGCGTTCATCGCTCGATCAGCGCCGCCGCATCCGGGCGCGGCTCGCCGCGGAAGCCCGTGCCGAACAGCGCGTCGATGACCACGTCGGCGTCCGCGCGTCGGCCCTGCGCTCGTCTTCGCGTCCCGACTCCGCCAGCACGCGCGAGCGCGATCCTGCCGTCGCCGCCGTTTGCGCCTCTGCCGCAGACTGCGGCGATCGCGGCGCGCGTCCGGGATACCGGCGCAGCACCGCGTCGGCAACGGCGCTCGCCCCGCCCGCTCCATCATGCCGTCGACGTCGTGGCCCTGCCTCGGCGGCGCGCATCTCGTCCGCCGTGTAGAGCGGCTCGAACATCAGCGTTCGCGTCGACCACCGCGACGGCGCTGCGCGAGCTCGCGCGAGTGCGTCATCGACAGGTCGATCGCGCCCGCGCCCACGCGCTCCGGCCCACGCCGCGACGCGGCCGCTGAGGCGCACGCGACGGCTTCGGCCGCCCGGCGATCTCGATGTCGCGCCAGGCGAACGCGCGCGCGACGCCGAAGCCGAGCGCCTTGCCGACCGCCTCCTTGCCGGCGAACCTGCCGGCGTAGCTCTGCGCCGGATTCGGCCGCGAGTCGCAGTACGCACGCTCGGCCTCGGTGAAGCACCGCTCGCGGAAGCGCGGGTAGCGCGTCGAGCGCGCGCCGGACGCGCTCGATCTCGATCAGGTCGACGCCGACGCGTCAGCACGGTGCTCCTCGAGCCAGTCGGGCAGCTGCGCGATCGAGGAGATGATCGCCGTCCGGCCGACGCGCGTGCGCCTCGACCGCGTCGGGCCGGAACTTGCCCGTGCGGACGAGGACCGTGCTTCATGCCGTGCGCCTGCGCGCCGGCGACGTCGGCCTCGATGTCGTCGCCGACCATCCACGTCAGCTCGGCGTCGGCGTCGAGCGCCTCGAGCGCCGCCTCGAAGTACGCGGCGCTCGGCTTGCCGAGCACGGTCGCCTCCGTGTCGGCGGCGTACTCGAGCCCGGCGACGAACGCGCCCGCGTCGAGCAGCGGCCCGTGCTTCGTCTGCCACCAGCGGTTCTTGTGCAGGCAGTAGAGCTCGCGCGCCGGCCTCGAGCTCGTGGAAGGCGCGCGCGAGGTTCATGTAGCTGAAGACGAGGTTCGTCTCCGGCGGTCTCGTCGGCGCCGCCGATGCAGCACCGCCTCCGCGTCCTCGCCGACGAGCTCGATCCCCTCGAGCTCGCCCGACGATCGCGTGCATCGTCAGCGCGAGCACCCGCCTGCCCGGCGAGCGCTGCGCGCGGCCGCCGCGGCGTCGTCTGCAGCTCCTCGTCGTCGAGCTCGATCCCCATGCGCGCGGAGCTCCTCGGCCAGGCGCCGCGCGGCGCTGCGTCGTGTTGTTCGTGACGAAGCGCAGCCGGTGCCCGCTCGCGCGAAGCCGCCGGACGGCGTCGGCCGCCGCCGGCGATCGGCTCGCCGGAGACGTGGAGGACGCCGTCGACGTCCAGCAGAATCGCCGCCATGGACGGCGAGTCTATTCGCGTCACCCGCTCGGTCGTTCCTCCCGCTCGCGAGATCGAGCTCCGCTTCTCGCGTTCGAGCGGCCCCGGCGGACAGCACGCGCAGAAGTCGGAGACGCGCGTCGAAGCGGTCTTCGACGTCGAGGCCTCGAACGCGCTCACCGGACGCGCAGAAGCGGCGCGTCGTCGCGCGCGCGGGCCCGGTGCTGCGCGCGGTCGCCCAGGACGAGCGCAGCCAGCTGCGAAACCGCGAGCTCGCGCGTCGAGCGGCTGGTCGAACAGCTCCGCGCAGGCGCTGCGGGTCGAGCGCGCGGCGCGCCGACGAAGCCGACCGAGGCCTCGCGACGAGCGCCGGCTGGAGGAGAAGCGGCGCCGCTCGCGGACGAAGCGGCTCCGCCGCGACCTCGGCGACTGAGGTCCGCCCGTATCCACCTCGGCCGCGTCTCGCGTTTACCGACTGGAAAGCCATGGCGCCGATCTCCGTCACCCTAGCCAGGCGGGATCCGCCGGCCGCCGTGGTCGCCCTCGTCGGGGAGCACGACGCCTACTCCGCCGAGCGGCTCGAGAGCGAGCTCACCGCTCCTTCTGGAGGAGGGCCAGCGGATCGTGGTCGACCTTCGCGACACCGCGTTCATCGACTCGACGACCTTGAGCGTCCTGCCTCGGCGCGACGCCTGCAGCGCGGAGCAGTCGTCTCCTCGGCTTCGCGCTCTGCTGCCCGACCAGACTACACGCCAGGTCCATCAGATCCTCGAGCTGACGCGGTCTCGGCCCGACCTTCGCGATCTTCGGGAAGCTCGACGACTGCGCTCGCCGCGGTTCGGGCGGCCGCGTCGACGACCATCCCGTCCGAGCTGCCTAGACCGCGCCGTCCGACCCGCTGCGTACCTTCCTCGGCGATGGACTACGACCCGCTTCGGCGTGGCGTTGCCGAGTTCGTCGGCACCTTCACGCTCGTCTTCATCGGCGCCGGGTCGATCCTCACGCTCGCCAAGAGCGCTCGCACCGGCGCTGATCGGCAGCGCGCCAGGCGCTCGACGTCTACAGCGGCCTGACGCTCGTCGGCGTCGCGCTGGCGAACGGCCTCGCGATCGCCGTGATGGTCTCTGCAGTCGGGCACATCTCCGGCGGTCACTTCAATCCCGCGATCACGCTCGGCTTCCTCGTCACCCGCCGGATCGCGCCGTCGCTCGCGGTCGTCTACTGGAGCATGCAGTTCGCGGCCGGCCGCAGCGGCTGCCGTCCCTGCTGCGCTGGTTCTATCCCGCGAGCGTACGGCGGCTCACGCATCTCGGCGCTCCCAGCCTCGGGAGCGGCGTCACCGTCTGGCAGGGCTCGTGATCGAGATCGTGCTGACGCTTCTTCCTGGTCTGGGTGGTCTTCGCCACCGCCGCCGATCCCGGCGGCACGTTCAAGTCGATCGCCGGGCTCGCGATCGGCTTGACGATCACGATCGGACGTCCTGATGGGCGGCCCGCTGACCGGCGCCGCGATGAATCCGGCCCGCGCGTTCGGCCCGGAGCTGCTGTCACGCGCACTGGACGGACGCGTGGGTCTGGTACGTCGGGCCCGTTCGTCGGCGGGCACGCTGGCCGCGCTCTGCGCTACGACTGCACTCTACCTGCGACCGCCGCGGCCGGTGCCGCCGTCGGCCCGCCGGACACCGGCGTCGACGAGCCGCGGCCCGGCGACGCGCAGCAGTCTCCTAGCGGCACGCGCTACTCGACCGTGACGGTCTTCGCCAGGTTGCGCGGCTGGTCGACGTTCAGCCCGCGTAGGCGCGCGATCCGGTAGGCGAGCAGCTGCAGCGGCAGCACGGCGAGCACGGCCTGCAGGAAGGCCGGCGTGCGCGGGACGTAGATGACGTCGTCGGCGTGGTGCTGGATGTCCTCGTTGCCGTCGGTCGCGATCGCGATCACCTGCGCGCCGCGCGCCCGCACCTCCTGGATGTTCGAGACGACCTTGTCGTAGACGACCTGTCTGATCGGTCGCGATGCACGACGACCGGCGTCTCTGAGTCGAGCAGGGCGATCGGCCCGTGCTTCATCTCGCCGGCCGAGTACGCCTCGGTCGGGATGTACGAGATCTCCTTCAGCTTCAGCGCGCCCTCGAGCGCGACCGGCAGGCCGATGTGGCGGCCGAGGTAGAGGAAGAACGGGCTTGTCGTAGTGCCGCTGCGCGATCTCCTCGATCGGATGGTCGCCGTCGAGGAACTGCTCCATCTTCTCCGGCAGGTCGTAGAGCTCGTCGAGGATGAACTCGATCTCCTCCGCGGGCAGCGTGCGCGCGGATCTGCGCGAGCTTGAGCGCGATCAGCGAGAGCAGCGCGACCTGCGCCGTGAACGTCTTCGTCGCCGCGACGCCGACCTCGAGCCCGGCGCGCGTGTAGAGGACCGCGTCGACCTCGCGCGTGATCTGCGTGCCCGAGCTGGTTCGTGATCGCGAGCGTGCGCGCGCCCTGCTCGCGGGCGAGCCGCATCGCGGCGATCGTGTCGCGCCGTCTCGCCTGACTGCGTGATCCCGATCACGAGCGTGTCCTTCGACAGCACCGGGTTGCGGTAGCGCCACTCGCTCGCGATGTCCGGCTCGACCGGGACGCGCGCCCACTCCTCGATGATGTAGCGCCCGACGACGCCGGCGTGGTACGCGGTGCCGCAGGCGACGATCACGATCCGGCGCAGGTTCTGGATCTCGAGCTCGTTCAGGCCGATGCCCTTCGAGCACGAGCTTGCCGCGCCGCGGCGCGGTCGCCGATCGTCTCGCGCACCGCCTCCGGCTGCTCGTAGATCTCCTTGAGCATGAACGTCTCGTAGCCGCCCTTCTCGGCGCCCTCGTCGTCCCAGTCGATCGGCTCGACCTCCTTGTGCTCGACCTCGCCGTCGTCCGTCGAAGAAGCGCGCGCCCTCGGGCGTGATCGCGACGACCTCGCCGTCCTCGATCAGCTGCACCTTGCGCGTCTCGCGCGAGGAACGCCGCGATCGACGAGGCGAGGAACATCTCGCCCTCGCCGACGCCGACGACGAGCGGGCATCTGACGGCGCGCGCCGACGAGCAGATCGGGATGGTCGTGGTGGATCACGACGAACGCGAAGTGGCCTTCGAGCTGCGCGATAGGCGGCGCGGACCGCCTCGACGAGATCGCCGTCGTAGTTGCGCTCGATCAGGTGCACGACGACCTCCGCGTCCGTCTCCGGAGCTGAAGCGGTGGCCGTCGGCGATCGAGCGACTCCTTCAGCTCGCGGTAGTTCTCGACGATGCCGTTGAGCACGATCGCGAGCTCGACCGTCCTCGCAACCCGTCAGCGGGTGCGCGTTCTGCTCGTTGACGGCGCCGTGCGTCGCCCAGCGCGTGTGGCCGAGACCGTGATTCGACATCGAGCCGTTCGGGCCGGCGGCGTCCTTCAGGAACTGGAGGTTGCCGACCGCGCGCACGTACTCGAGGCCGTCGTTCTCGCGCAGCGCGATGCCCGGCCGAGTCGTAGCCGCGGTACTCGAGGCGCTGCGAGGCCGTGCGAGCAGACAGCTCCTTCGCAGCCCGGCTACCGACGTATCCGATGATCCCGCACACCCGAAGCTCCTCTCAGTTGCCGCCCGTGACCTCAGGGGTGGATCGAAACGCTGCAGATTCGCGGTTTTTCCGAAAGCAGGCCCTCGAAAACGCCAAAAGCCCGGCTGAGCGATCCGCCCCTTCGTCGAGACGGTCAGCCGAGCTCTCGTCGCACGAGAGCCGCGATCCTACCACAGAGGGTTTCGGCCTCCTCGGCCGGTCTCGGCCTCCGCCAGCACGCGGATGACGGGCTCTGTGCCCGACGGTCGCACGAGCACCGGCCTCGGTCGCCGAGCTCGGCGTTGAGCCGCGCCACCTCTTCCTCGATCGCAGGAGTGAAGTGCCGTCGGTTGGCGACGGCGACGTTCTCCTTCGCCTGCGGAAAGCGCGGCATGACGGCTGCGACCTCCGCAAGCGGGCGGCCGTGCAGCGCGCTGCAGAGCAGGAGCGCGGCAACCAGGCCGTCGCCGGTCACGTGTCCGTCGAGCCAGATCAGGTGCCCGGATTGCTCGCCGCCGAGGATGCCGCCTTCGCGGCGGAGCGCCTCGAGCACGTAACGGTCGCCGACGTCGGTCGTGACGACGCGGATCGCCGTTCTCGGCCATCAGCCGGTGCAAGCCCATGTTCGCCATCACCGTCACGGCGACCAGGTCGACTTTGCGGTCGAGCGCGAGCACCGCGACGATCTGGTCGCCGTCGACGACGTCGCCGTTGCCGTCGACGGCGAGCATGCGGTCGCCGTCACCGTCGAACGCGACGCCGAGGTCGAGGCCGAGCTCGATCGACGGTGCGCTGCAGCGCGCGCAGGTCGGTCGCGCCGCAGCCAACGTTGATGTTCGTGCCCGTCGGGCTCGTCGCCGATCGCCGTGACCTCGCGCCGAGCTCGCGTGAACGCCTGCGGCGCGAGCCCGGAGTACGCGCCGTTCGCGCAGTCGACACCGATCCTCAGGCCGGCGAGATCGGAGCCGAAGCGCTCGACGACGTGCTCCGAGGTAGCTGTCCGTCGCGACGCCGACCTCGTCGATCGTCGCCGCCGCCCGTCGGCCAGGCTCGTCGAGCAGCGCTTCGATCTCCTCCTCCTGCGTGTCGGAGAGCTTCTGGCCGTCGCGGTCGAAGAACTTCACGCCGTTGTACTCGGGCGGGTTGTGCGACGCCGTGATGACGCAGCCGAGGTCGAGCGTCAGGAGCGCGACTGCGGGTGTCGGCAGCACGCCCGCGACGACCGAGCAATACGTAACTT
>ERZ1370068.5271-contig-430_pt1 | contig 91179 bp, 156 predicted proteins | sample MGYA00561227_ERZ1370068 | MGnify/ENA primary metagenome ERZ1370068 (study PRJEB38410, sample SAMEA6850437) | metagenome | study: Metagenomic assessment of the ecological functions of the soil: analysis of the soil microbiota associated with the... | reverse complement strand
AGTTCAGGCAGACGATCGATAATTCGCAGCCTTACCTCATCTCCCACCTGCATTTGCACCATCTTGGTGGTGAGGCTTTCACGAACCCGGTTGCGCATCTTCCAACTTAAATTGAATCTGTCCGCCACATTGCTCAACAGAAGTGAAAAAGAAGCAAGTTCGTGAGGTGCTGCAAGTCCTCGTCACTCGTATGCGCGCTCAGGTTCAAAATCTTGGACATCGGAGAGGCTCCAGCTCGATCGTCGGACTCAGCCTCACTTATCGCCGAAATCCCTGATTGTTCCACAATGACCCAAAGGGAGGGGAAAGCCTGGCTCTACAGAGAGCTACGCTCTTGCCAGTCGTCATCCGATCACGATTATTGTAGCTGGCATTACAATGACTTACAGATTGCAAACTGGTCGAAGGCTTCGGAATCACTATCGTGGTCAGCGGGATTCGGGATAACTTCGAGGTGGGAGGGTCAACCAAATCAGGATTTCAGAATCTTGATATTCCTCGTGCCAAGCCATCTGGATCGACTTCGAGGATTTTCTCGTTCGATTTCTTGGGATCGTCTCGTGAAGTCGGGGAGCGCCACGATCCAGGCGTGCATATCGGTGAATCGAACCGTGAGTGGGTCCGTCTCCGGATGTTCTTCGACTAAACGGATCGCAATATCCTCGGTATCCTGCCACTTCAGATCCATGCGCAACCTCCAGAGCTGATAGCAAATGGCGTATGGCGGGATGCGCGAGATGGATCTTGCTTCTGCTATTGGCCATACCACTTCCCTATTTCCTCGATGTCAGCTCGGAGAGCTTCTTGTTCTCTAAGGCTTCTTTCAACGATGTGTCCATCAAGACTTCGGCGAGATGATGCGTGGCCGTTTTCGAGACCGGCCATCTTGGCTCGGATGGCCTTGTGATCGGTTCCGGATTTAGCTGCCTCGACTGCGGCCATCGCAGCCTTGATCGAGGACAGGTCTTCCTCTGTCCCGCAAATGGGCGCCTTGCTTGAGAGCCTTCTCCGTGGCCATGAGGATGGCCTCAGCCTCGGTTCTGGCTTCAATGAGCTGGCGGGCCTTCAAGTCGTCGGCTGCAAACTTGAATGACTCACCGATCATCCGTTCGACCTCGTCATCGCTCAAGCCGTACGACGGTTTCACGGCGAGTGATTGGGTGCCGCCGGTGCGAACATCCCGCGCCGAGACGTTCAGGATTCCGTTCGCATCGATCAAGAACGTGACTTCGATCCGCGGAACGCCGGCCGGCAGCGGGGAACCTTCAGCCGAAAGCGGGCCAGACTGCGGTTGTCCTTCACCAGTTCGCGTTCGCCTTGGAGGATATGGATATCCACGCCGGTTTGGCCGTCGACATAGGTCGTGAACATTTCCTTGGCACTGGCCGGGATGGTCGTGTTGCGTCGTATCAAGCTGCTCATCACTCCGCCCATGGTTTCGATGCCAAGAGAGAGGGGCGTCACGTCGAGCAGCAACAGATCGGTCGTTCCGCCACCGAGAATGTCGGCCTGGACTGCCGCGCCGAGCGCGACGACCTCGTCAGGGTTCAGTTCGCAATGAGGCTGCTTCCCAAAGAGTGTCTCGACGCTGTCGGCGGACCAGTGGCATACGAGTCGAGCCGCCGACGAGAACGACCTCATCGATGTCGGTCTGAGGTGAGGCCGGCGTCTTTCAGGGCGAGACGGCAGGGCCCGAGCGTGCGCTCCACCAATTCCATGGTGAGGGATCTCGAGTTGATCGCGCGTGAGATCTCTCGAATACCGGCCTTTGCCCTCCGGCAGGTCGAGGCATGGCCGTGGTCTTCAGCTCATCGGAGAGTCTGATCTTTGTCCGTTCAGCCTCCAGTCGGACCGCCTGCATATGGTCGGGATACGCATTCAAATCGAGACCATGCTGTTCGCGGATTTCCTTGACGAAGAGATCGGCGATCCGGCGATCGAAGTCATCGCCTCCGAGATGTGTGTCGCCATTGGTCGCTAGAACTTCAAAGATGCCGTCTCTTGAGCTTCAGGATGGAAATATCGAAGGTCCCCCCGCCAAGGTCGTAAACGGCAATGGTGCCCTGAGTTTTCTGTTGGAGCCCGTAGGCCAGCGAGGCCGCGGTCGGTTCATTGATAATTCGCAACACCTCAAGCCCTGCAATCATGCCCGCATCCTTCGTCGCTTGCCGCTGGCTATCGTTGAAATAGGCGGGGACGGTAATGACGGCCTTGGTAATACTCTCGCCGAGATGCGCCTCGGCCCGATCGCTTCAGTTCCTTCAGGATCATGGCCGAGATCTGCGGGGGCGAATAGGTTTTCTCACCGAGCTTGATCCGGATGACGCCACCCTGTTCCGTCAAGTGGTAGGGAAGTAGGCCAGCTCGCCCTGTACGTCCTCAAGGCCCTTTCCCATGAATCGCTTCACGGAATAGACGGTCCGTTCCGGGCTGCGCGTCAAGTGTTCCTTCGCCGGATCGCCGACGATCAGCCCGTTGTCGGTCATCGCGACGACAGAGGGAACCATCGTCCGCATCGTTCCGACCCGGTATGACACGCGGACGTCCGTCCGCCATATAGGCCACGAGCGAATTCGTTGTGCCGAGATCGATGCCGACGATACGTGCCATGGCGGTGATTATCCGATGGTTGAGACGAGATCGCTCACGATGTTCTTGACGTAGGTGCGGTTGGAGAGATTTTCGCGCATCTGCTTTCAGTATTCGGCTCGCGCTCGACCCTCGCCTGCTCGGTGGCTTCCCCGCGATCTTGAAGTGTGTCCCACTGAACAAAGAGTTGCTGCAGGGCGGCTTCCATGTCCTGTTGCCGCTGTTCGAGCGTATTCCGTTCCGATTGGAGCTTCGCGCGGAGCGTCGACTCGGTTTCTGATGCACGACCGGCAGCTCGGTACTCGCTCAAGGTATCTTGCAGCTCAAGAATTTCTTCAAAGAGGTCGGCGGGAGGAGAGTTCCGAATCTCTTTCACCGACCCGGCTTCCAGATCGAGCAGATACTCAGCCCGTTCGATCGGGTCACGGAGCGTCCGGTACGCGGTATTCAACAGGGCGGAATTGCCGAGGCTGATGGTCTGTTCGTCAGCGCTCTTGTTCTGATAGAAATCGGGATGGAATGCGCGGCTCAGTTCGTAGAATTTGCTTCCAGCTGGCGCTGGTCGATCGTGAGGCGGCGGGGAAGCCCAGGCAGGTGAAGTAATCGAGTTCTTTCGAAACCGGCTGGACCTTGACGCATCGCTCACAGAAGTATTCACCCGACACTTCAGACTGGCAGTGCCAGCACATGCTGCGAGCCATCTGCAGCTCACGAGGGCTTGAGCTGTGGGTGATGCGAATGGTCCATGCGCTGTCTCCTTCTGACAAGACGGGCATGGCAGCCTGCCATGCCCGTCGGACAATTGCTATGCGCTGCTGACACTCGTTATGCCGAGAAGGATTCTCCGCAGCCACAGGTCTTGTCGGCGTTCGGATTGACGAATTTGAAGTTTCCGCCCATCAGGTCCTTTTGGAAGTCCAACTGCGTGCCTTGAAGATAAATAGCGCTCTTGGCGTCGACAATGACTTTCACACCGTCAAAGTCATGGACTTGGTCGTGCTGGCCGATCTTTTCGTCGAAGTTGATCGTGTAGCTGAGGCCCGAGCAGCCGCCGCCCTTCACGCCGAGGCGGAGCCCCCTTCAGTGAGGCCCTGCACGTTGATGAGGCGTTTCACTTCCTTCAGTGCCGCCTCGCTGAGCGTAATCACCGGAGCTTGAACGTCTGCGTTCGTCGTGTCCATAGCGCACTCCCTTTGTTCACGTTACTTCGCGTCGGCCAGCACTCCGTCGGCTTTCTTCTGGTAGTCCGCGAGGGCGGCCTTGATCGCATCCTCGGCGAGCACGGAGCAATGGATCTTCACGGGCGGCAGATTCAGCTCCTGCACAATGTCGGTGTTCTTGATCTTTTGGGCTTCCTCGATCGTCTTGCCCTTCAACCATTCGGTGGCGAGGCTCGAGCTGGCGATCGCGGAGCCGCAGCCGAAGGTTTTGAACTTCGCGTCCACGATCGTATCGTTCTGCACCTTGATCTGAAGCTTCATGACATCGCCGCACTCCGGGGCTCCGACCATGCCGGTGCCGACCCCTTCCTCGTCCTTCTTGAAGCTCCCCATGTTGCGGGGGTTATTGAAATGATCGACGACTTTGTCACTGTAAGCCATGGTTCATCCTCCTCTTGACTACCCGGATCAGTGGGCAGCCCATTGAACTGATTTCAAATCAACGCCTTCTTTTGCCATCTCGTACAGCGGGGACATTTCGCGCAACTTGGTGACGACCTCAATGACCTTCTTGATCGTATAGTCGATCTCATCGTCCGTGTTGAAACGGCCCAGACCGAAGCGGATCGAGGAGTGTGCCAGTTCCGTCCCGACCCCCAACGCGCGGAGCACGTACGAGGGTTCCAATGTGGCCGAGGTACAGGCCGAACCGGACGAGAGGGCGATATCCTTCATGCCCATCAATAACGACTCGCCTTCCACATAGGCAAAGGAGATATTGAGGTTGCCGGGGAGCCGGTTGGTCGGATGGCCGTTCAGATAGCTTTCTTCGAGGGCCTTCATGATACTGGCCTCCAGCCGATCGCGCATCGCAGTCAACCGCACTGTGTCCTTGGCCATCTCCTGCTCGCAGAGTTCACAGGCCTTGCCGAATCCCACGATTAAGGGTACCGGGAGCGTGCCGGAGCGCATGCCGCGCTCGTGGCCGCCGCCGTCCATTTGCGATGCGATGCGAACCCGCGGATTCTTCTTTCTCACGTAGAGCGCTCCGACCCCTTTGGGGCCATAGATCTTATGGGCCGAGAACGACATCAGATCGATCCCCATATCCTGCACATCGACCGGGATCTTGCCGACGCCTTGCGTCGCATCGCAGTGAAAGAGGATGCCCTTTTCCTTGGCGATCTTGCCGATCTCTTTGACGGGGTTGATCGTGCCGATTTCATTGTTCGCCAGCATGACGGAGATGAGGATCGTCTTCTCGGTAATGGCTTTCCGCACATCTTCGGGATTCACCATCCCGAATTTATCGACGGGGAGATAGGTGGCTGTCGCTTTGCCCTTGCCCTCTAACGCCTTGACGGTGTCGAGCACCGCGCGGTGTTCGGTGGACGACGTAATAATGTGGTCGCCCTTCTCTTTGTACATTTCCAGCACGCCCTTGATCGCGAGATTGTCCGATTCGGTAGCGCCGCTCGTGAAGACGATCTCTTTCGGATCGGCCTTGATCAGCTTCGCGATCTGCTTCCGGGCGCTGTTCGACGGCTTCTTCCGCAGCCCATCCGAAGGCATGGTTGCGGCTGGCCGCGTTCCCGAATTTCTCGACGAAGTAGGGAAGCATGGTTTCCAACACGCGTGGATCCATCGGTGTCGTGGAATGGTTGTCCAAGAAAATCGGCAGTTTCATCGTTCAACTCCTTGTGCCGTGGGAGACTGAATCGTAATGAGAGGTGTACCACCCATCATGTCTTGCAGGGTCATGTTATTGAGCAATTGGGCGATGCTGTCCTGGACTTTCAAGAGCGGTGTGCGGATATGGCAATTTTCCCGCTGCATGCAGAACTCTCCATCCTTCTCGTGCGAACAATCGGTGATACCCAATGGGCCCTCGATGCTTTCGAGAATTTGCGCGATCGTAATCTGGTGCGCGCGTCGGGCCAGCACGTACCCGCCCTTGGGACCATTGTGACTCTCGATCAGTGCGTTCTTGGCAAGGGTCTGGAGCACTTTGGCCAGCAGCTCGAGGGGGATGTTATATTCCTCCGCGATCTCCTTCGTATTCACCACGCGCCCAGGCGTCACGTCGCCGAACTGGACAGTAGCGATGTGCTGAAGGGCCATGAGGGCATAATCTGCTTTTTCGAAATCTTCAACATTGCTATTGCCGATCTCCTAGGTCGGAGACTATAATAGTCTCCGATCAATATGGTCGGACTAAGGATAGCACGCAGGTTCCGGAGCTGTCAACAGTAGGAAATAAGGCTGAACTCGGGCTGAGAAAGGAACGGGCATATGGGCGGGACCAATCCCTATATTGAAAAAGCAGACTACGAGCTTCCTCAGCAGTCGCCTATACCGTCACATTTATCGCTCCTGACGGCGTGGTGACGAAGGTTGAGGTCGATCCAGCCAAGATTCCCTACGGCCCGACGGGCCTTCCAGCGAGTCTCTTGGATGTGGCGATGGGCAATGGGGTTGCGTTGGAACATGTGTGCGGGGGCGTCTGTGCCTGTTCGACCTGCCACGTCATCGTGAAACAGGGGCTTGAGAGCTGTAGCGAAGGCACAGACGATGAATTTGACCAGCTGGAGGAAGCACCGATCACCACGCTGCAGTCACGGCTCGGTTGCCAATGTGTGCCGAATGGCACGAAGGATATTGTGGTCGAGATCCCAGCCGTGAACAAGAATCTAGTGAGGGAGGGGCACTAGTCGTAGGTTTCAGTTTTCACTTCTTTCCGGTCATATCCCGCCTCCACAAAGTAGACCCGCAGCGGCCGCACAAAGCCTTTACGTGCCGCTACAGCATCGGAATCACTTTCGGCGCCCCCTGATCAACGGCCTGATCAATGGAGAGCGTGAGGTCGACGACCTTCCTGTTCCCTCCGGTCAGCCACCAACGGAAGATAGCGGAACCTGGATGGGTGCACGGCTAATGTCGAGCAATTCCTCGATGAAAGAGCAGTTCCTCCTCTGCAGGTGCAACTGAAACCAAGAGGACTAGAACCGCGTCTGGTCGCTGCGCATAGAGCTGCTTCAACATGCAGCGGATCGGGACGAGCCCGGTGTAACGGGACGACGAGGATCAGATTCTCGATCGATTGCTATCGGAAGTGTGAAGTTTCCATAGGGGCCTGAGAGCTGTAGGTCATCCGCCGGGTTTGAGCGTGTAGAGATAGTTCGACCCCACGCCACCCGGGTACGCGATCGAAGATTAAGGTCAGTTCGCCCGACGGCGTGCCCGGGGCTCGCCATCGAGTACGGCTCGATTGAGCGGTGGTTTGGCACCCGACCGGCAGTTTGAGTGAGACCCATTGGCCAGGCTGAAATAGCAATCTTGCTGAGCAACTGGGATGGAGCACGAGTTGGCGAACGTGGGGGTGAGATCGTTCACCGAGAGAACCGTGGCTGACTGCGTGAATTCGGCCATAACGATATCCCTTGTTTGTCATAGCAGAAGCCGTGTCGAGATGGAAGGCGCCGATACGATTCTGTACAAGGCTTTTCTATGCGTGCTATAGATACCAGCCTTTCACACACATTTGATGAGTTGAATGCATGACACAAGTCCGAGTTCGATTTGCGCCTAGTCCCACCGGCTTTCTGCACATCGGCGGCGTTCGCACGGCGCTGTTCAATTGGCTCTTTGCCCGCCAGCAGAAGGGCGTGTTTGTCCTCCGTATCGAAGACACGGACCAGAGCCGCTCGACCGATGAATCGATCCAAGCCATTATCGAGGGAATGAAGTGGGTTGGGCTCGATTGGGATGAAGGGCCCTTTCCGTCAGACCGAGCGCATGGACCTCTATCGCCGTCATGCGATGCAGCTTGTTGGAGAAGGGCGAGGCCTATTGGTGCGCCTGCAAAGCCGAAGAACTCGATGCGCGGCGTAAGGAAGCCGAGGCCAAGGGGCTGTCACCGAAATACGACGGCCGTTGCCGTGATGCGTGGCCTGACGAATCCGACCGGCGACGCGGCCCTGCGCTTCCAGGCTCCGCAAGAGGGAGAGACCGTTGTCGACGACCTCATCAAGGGCAAGATCGTCTTCGATAACAATGTGCAGGACGATCTGATCATTCTCCGGTCGAACGGCTACCCGACGTACAACTTTTCAGTGGTTGTTGATGATGCGCTGATGCATATTACCCACGTGGTGCGGGGAGACGATCATCTGACCAACACGCCGCGGCAGGTCCCGATCTTCCAAGCGCTTGGGTTTCCAGTCCCTCAGTTCGGGCATCTGCCGATGATTCTGGGCTCGGACAAAGCCCGCCTTTCGAAGCGGCATGGGGCCACCTCGATCATGGCCTATAAAGACATGGGGTACCTGCCGGATGCGATGTTGAATTATCTTGTTCGGCTTGGGTGGTCACACGGGGACCAGGAAATCTTCACTCGCCAGGAGCTGATCGAGCAGTTTTCCTGGAAGAACGTTCAAACGTCCGCAGCCGTGTTCAATCCCGAGAAACTCCTCTGGGTGAACGCGGAATATATCAAGATCAGCTCCGCCGACCCAGGTCGCTCAAGCGCTTGTGACCTCTCTTGGAACGCAGCAGGATTGAACAGACGAAGTCCAGGCTGTCTCGATCCGACTGGCTCGCGCAACTCGTGGTCCTCGTGAAGGAACGGGCGAAGACGCTCGTGGAGATGGTCGATTGGGTGAGGCCGTATTTTGGGCAGGCCGTGACATGTGACGAAGAGGCGGCGAGGAAATTTTTGACGCCGGCCATCGCGCCGATCCTCGGCAAATTGCTCACTCGCTTCGAGGCCTTCCCTGCCTTCTCAAAACACCAATGGGAAGCGGCCTTCAAGCAGCTGGTTGAGGAGGAGGGGTGAAGATGGGGCAGCTGGCCCAGCCGGTTCGCGTTGCCCTGACCGGTCGTACGGCCAGCCCTGGCCTCTTCGACGTGATGGAGGTGTTGGGGCGAGACCGGACGCTGTTTCGGCTCCGCCAGGGATCGAACGGGCCTCTCAGGCATAAGGCAGTTCCTTGTCTCCTAAATGCAGCACCGATCTTGACGGAACCGAGACCTGTATATTACTGTGAGCGTCGGTTGGGGGATCGTCTAGCGGTAGGACGTCAGTCTCTGGATCTGACTACCTAGGTTCGATTCCTAGTCCCCCAGCCAATAATCTTTCCCACGCCGTACTCTCAGATCGACGATCTCGGCTGCCGTACCGCGCTGGGGGATCGTCTAGCGGTAGGACGCCGGCCTTTGGAGCCGGCTACCTAGGTTCGATTCCTAGTCCCCCAGCCACTTTCCTTTGACCACCCCGATATCTATTTCAGCGACGCCAGATCGATCACGAATCTGGAATCTGTACGTCGCCCTTGAGGACGCGCTCATAGGCTTCATTTACTTGTTGAATCGGAATCACTTCAATATCGGACTCGATGCTGTGCGTGGCGCAGAAGTCGAGCATCTCTTGGGTTTCTCGGATGCCCCCGATTACCGACCCAGCGATGCGGCGGCGATGCAGAATCAGTGGAAAGGGCTCCAGCGGCGTCGGCTTATCCGGAGCCCCCACAAGAATCATGGTTCCGTCGGTTTTGAGCAGGTTCACATAGGTGTTGTAGTTGTGCGGTGCGGAGACGGTATCAAGGATAAAATCAAAGCGCCGCTGTAGTCGGGTAAACGTCTCGGGCTGTGAGGTGAGGGCGAAGTCGAAGGCGCCCAACCGTTCTGCATCTTTTCGCTTCCGTTCAGAGGTGCTCAAGACAGTCACTTCGGTTCCGAGCGCCTTGCCGATCTTCACAGCCATATGGCCCAGTCCACCCAATCCCACGACCGCAAGTTTGTGATATTTGCCGACGCCCCAGTGGCGAAGCGGGGAGTATGTTGTAATTCCCGCGCACAAGAGTGGGGCTGCTCCGGCAGGCGACAGGGCTGAGGGAATCCGCAGCACGTAATGCTCATCCACGACAATCTGCGTGGAGTAACCGCCCTGCGTAGGCTGGCCGTCTTTGTCGCGGCCGCTATAGGTGAGGAGCATCGCCGGCTTCGCAGTACTGCTCTGATCCCTTCGCGACAGGCCGGGCAGGTCCGGCAGGAATCGACGAAGCAGCCAACGCCGACACGCGGTCGCCGACTTTGAATTGTCTTCACGGTTGAGCCGACCTGCGCCACTGTGCCGACGATTTCATGGCCTGGGACCATCGGGAAAATCGATCCGCCCCATTCGTCGCGAGCTTGATGAATATCCGAGTGGCAGATGCCGCAGTGGGTGATCGTAATGAGCACGTCATGAGGGCCGACTTCGCGCCGCTCGAACGAGAAGGATTGCAAGGCTGTCCTTGGCGGTCATCGCGGCATAGCCTCGGGTCGACAGCATGGCGTTGTGCTCCTTGTGAGAGGACCTGAGTTCGACCGTGACCATATCAAGTTACCGTGGGATTGCCAACCCTGAAACGTGCGAACGAGGCTGGCATCAACCAGCGTCGCGCGCAGTCGTTGTATCGTGCCGCCAGTGGAACTGTTGCGTGGGGATTGCCGGTTGTGCCCTGTGGGAAGATGGACGATCTGTCCTTGGACTGTTGCTTAACTGTTTCGCTGTGCCTCTGTGTCGTCGTTTCCCTCCAACGAGTCTGGGAAGCGAGGCGTCCATCGTGAGGGTGGGGTCCTGGTATGCGATAACGTTCCATTGCCCAGGCGCCGAGGTCGGTCACTTGACATCGTTCAGAGCAGAAGGGGCGCCAGGGGTTGCCTTCCCAGGTGCTGGGTTGGTGGCAGAGGGGACAGGTCATGCCCGGCATTGTACCACGCTGAATCCGAGGATCAGTTCAGCGGTCAACTCGGGCGGATCTGGTGCGTGGTGGCGACTTGCAGCAATCGGTGCAGGCGGCGCTGATCGATCTCCGAGAGGCCGAGGAATTCGACTCCGAACTCCCCTCCCTCGACTCCAACGGACCGCGGCGGACTCGATCGTAATGGGCGAACCCAGATCGGTCGCCCTGATGAGGATTCTCACCGCTGAGCCGGGCTGAACCGACGACACGCTGGTGACGGCGCATCCTCTGGCCGACAGATCGAACATTGTGCCTTCGCGGATGTCTGTCTTGTTGGTGCTGGAGAAGAAGACCTGCATGTCAACGGGGATTCGTGGATATTCTCGACACTCAATCATGCGGTCCTCCATCCGGTTCGAGGTTCCTCGTCATGCCGGCACCTCATGCTCCGGCTAGTCTAGCAAACCCAGAGCTACGGTAAAGTAAAACATGGAAACTGTATGACGGATGGCCAGAGGAAGGGTTATGGCGCCGGAGATTTTTCGAAGACCTTTACGGCAATCGCCTTCTGTTTCATCTTCTTGACCAGCCCGACATACGAGACGTCACGAATAATACTGGTGAATTGTGAGCGGTAATTGCTCACGATGCTGGCTCCATCGATGACCACGTCATAGACCCGCCATTCGTGCGCACGGTGAATCAGCCGAAAGTCGACCGGCGTGTCGATCTTCCGTCCCTTCATTTGCGCTTTGACTTCGGCAAAGGCATCCTCCCGAAGTTCCCCCAGGAACACCACCTGTTCGTCGGAGTGTTCGGTGATGCGGCCCACAAATGTGTCCCGAAGGAGTTGCACGAAGAGGTTGACGAACTCGTGCTGGTCCCGATGGGAAAGCGTGGACCAGGGGGCTCCCAGTGCACGTCTCGCCATTTCCTCGTAATCCACGCGACGTTTGATGACTTCTTCGATTTCATGCCGCCGTTCTTTGGCCTGTTCCGGTTGCTTCAAGGTTTCGTCATCGAGGACTTGGATCAGGTCGTTGATCGTACCCTTCACCGCTTCGGTCGCGCTCGATGTAGTCCCGTTTGGTGTGGTGGTGGCCAGCGAAGGAGATGCCATGGTCAGTCCAGCCATCATTCCCGAGAGGAACAATAGATGTGCGAGCCTTATGATCTTCATGTTGATGATGGTTGTCACTGTAAAATGGCTCCTGTCATTGGTTTTGGCCAGTTACCTCAAGCGTAGCAGGGATACTGAGTCTGTAAAGTGGTTCCAACAGGGTGGAAAGAGAGGGAAGTTCTGGGAGAGTCCTGGCAAACGAGGGAAGATTGCCGGTTTGTTACCGGGCCGGCTGAGTTTTTCGATCTTGGCCCAGGCGTCTTTGAGTGACACGGTGCGGTTGAATATCAGTGTGCCGGAGGCCGAATCTGGGTCGGTACAGAAGTATCCCAGGCGCTCGAATTGGTACCGTGTGCCGGGCGCTGTCTGCCGCAAGCTGGGCTCAACCAGACAGCCCGTGATTCGCTCCAATGAGTTGGGGTTGAGATAGGTCGTCCAATCGTGGTCTGGCGGCACCTTCGCCAGGTCCGTCACCAAGAGGGGGTTGTAGAGACGGACTTCGGCTTTCACAGCATGGGCCTGCGGAGACCCAATGGATGGTGGCCTTGACCTTGCGCTGTTCCTGGGAAGCACCGCTCTTTGTCGTGGGGTCGTAGGTGCAATGGAGCTCGGTAACCTCGCCGGTCTGCGGATCTCTTCGTCACCTCGGACACATTTGATGATGTAGGCGTACCGGAGCCGCACTTCGCGTCCTGGGGCGAGCCGGAAAAATTGTTTGGGCGGATCTTCACGGAAATCGTCTTGCTCAATATAGAGGACGCGTGAGAAGGGGACTTTCCTCGTTCCTGCAGACGAATCCTCCGGATTGTTGACGGCTTCCAATTCTTCGGACTGGCCCTCGGGATAGTTGTCGAGGACGATTTTGAGCGGCCGCAACACGGCCATCACTCGGGGCGCTCGCTTGTTCAGATCTTCGCGAATAAAGTGTTCGAGCAGCTGCATCTCGACGATGGCCTCGCGCTTGGCTACGCCGATATGGTCGCAGAAGGCCCGAATCGCTTCTGGGGTATACCCGCGGCGACGAAGTCCTTTGATCGTCGGCAGTCGTGGGTCATCCCATCCGCTCACCAGTTTCTTTTCGACCAACTCGAGCAGTCTCCGTTTGCTCATGACGGTATAGGCCAGGTTCAAGCGAGCAAACTCGATCTGCTGCGGCCGGTGCGGCACTTCAGCCTGCTCGACGACCCAATCGTAGAGAGGCCGGTGATCTTCAAATTCCAAGGTGCAGATTGAGTGCGTGATTCCCTCGAGCGCGTCCGAGAGGGGATGCGCATAGTCGTAGGCCGGGTACAGGCACCAGGTGCTCCCTGTTCGATAATGCGTCGCATGCCTGATTCGATAGAGGACTGGGTCGCGTAGGTTGATATTGGCTGACGCCATGTCGATCTTGGCTCGGAGGACGTGGGTTCCGTCGGCGAATTCCCCGGCTCGCATGCCTCGAAAGAGGTCAAGATTTTCATCGACGGAACGGTCGCGAGAGGGGCTGTTCTTTCCCGGCTGAGTCAGTGTGCCGCGATAGGTCACGCATCTCCTGGGCCGTTAAGTTATCGACATAGGCTTTGCCCTTACGGATCAACCGGACGGCAACGTCGTACAACTGGTCGAAGTAATCCGAGGCAAAAAACATCTTCTCATGCCAGTCGAACCCCAGCCATCGGACGTCGTTCTGAATGGCCTGGACATATTCAGGATCTTCGGTGGTCGGATTGGTATCGTCGAATCTCAGGTGGCAGATGCCGCCCGGGGTGTCGTTCGCTATGCCGAAGTTCAGGCAGATAGATTTCGCGTGACCGATATGGAGATAGCCGTTTGGCTCGGGTGGAAAGCGCGTAACGACTCGGCCGCCATGTTTGCCGGCTGCGTGATCGGCAGCCACGATGTCGCGGATAAAGTTTGAAGCGCCAGTCGGTTCAGACACGATAGAGCAATGACTCCTCTGTGGACGAGAAATGTGCGAGCCGGGTCGTCGCGCGCTGTTCTATCACAAGAGTGGTATACGGGAGAAGAGCTTATCCGGAGAAGGGGAACGTCGGAGCGAACCGAGCACTACGCGGTTTGGTGAGTCGGCATCTGCATCACGCTGAAGTCTTTCTGCGCGATGAGATGCCCTTCCATGCGAAGGCGAAACTCGTAGCGTCCCGGAGCGGGGAAGACCAGTGAAGGGATATTGATCCCGAAATCGGAAATTTGAAGGCGGTCGCCGATGGCAATATTCGGAAGGGTGGCCCGGCAGACGAGCTGTTCGTTGTTGAGGTAGATCAAATCGATGTCGAAGTGATACGTCCCTTCGGCATCGGTGAGGCAGAAATACAGCCCCATTTGTGAGTGTTGGAAGGGAAAGCTCACGGCCTGCAGGTGGGTGAAGAGGCCGATCGAGGCTTTTCTTCTTGGTGACGCTGTCCTCGATGACCTGGTCACAGACCAAGAAGGCTTGCACGCTCGGCTTCACGACGTCTGACATACTGCCATTGTACGGGAGTCCTGCGCCTTGTCAAAAAGGATGTGTTTTCAACAAGGAGCCAAGATGGCGCCGGTTGCTCGCTCTCTTGATTGTAGGGTAGCGGACACGCAAGAATTGAGGCTGGGATCTATTGGGAGCCGATTATCCGATTGCCGCCGCGCTGCCGCGGCTTTCCGCTACATCGCCGAACAGGGTGAGACCGGTGCCGATGCGGCAGTAGTGCGGGCTGACGGTGACTAATTCGCCTTTATGAGTATAGAAGTGCCCCACGGTTATGCGAATTTTCCTTCTCTGCATGAGGCAAGCTTCGAACACCGTGTGTCCAGTTGTTCGGTCTGCTACGGTGACCGAAGGAGGGTCGTCCGGGTTTGCCTCGCCGCTGGTCTTTACGTTGATGGTGATAGCGGCCCGCGCTATGTGCTGAGAGCGCATTCCGTCGGATATGGCCGACGCGGGTTCCCTGCTCATCGTACAGGTCCATCGTCAGGAGCAACGCCAATGGCTGCGGGTTGCGTTTCCAACACCAACTGCTCCTTGCCTTGAAGCTTGACGACGCCGTTCGTGTTTCGAAACACATTCGAGCCGACGTGTAGCTCAAGGCCCCGTTCGGGCTTCTCGATGTCGATCAGTTCCGGAGAATCTGTGATGCCGATAGTTTTGATTTGGAGCGGGTTGTTCATGTTCCACCATGAGTTTGCCGATGGGAAGAAGAGGCCGACGACCGAAGAATCCTCTTCTCCCAGAGGCCCGCTGCATGTGTTTGTCGCAAAGGTAGGCTATACCACCGTCTCTGTCAAGTCGTGGGTGAACCAGCGGTGCAGAGGCCTGAATACTACCCAGAATCGTTAGGAATTGAAAAGTGAAAAGTCCTTGTGCTACTGTGCCCAGGCCGATCCCTCATCATTGATATCTGGTCCCATCGTCTAGCCTGGCCTAGGACGGAGCCCTCTCAAGGCTTAAACACGGGTTCAAATCCCGTTGGGGACCACCAGCACTTACGCGATCTCAGCAAATTCCCGTGACACCGGCGTGACACGGAATTCTGTGGATAACGCGGGTCCTGCCTGTGTGACGCGGATTCCGTTGCTCCAACGCCTGAATCCCAGCCCGCAGATGACTGGGTGCCAGGTGCGCATAGCGCAGCGTCATCTTGATATCGCGATGCCCGGCCAGTGCCGCCACTTCCGGCAGCGGTCGTCCCGCCTGGACCAGGCGGCTGATGAAGGTATGCCGGAGCGTGTGCAAACTCACGCCGGGCAACTGCGCCTGTTTCGCCGTGCGAATGACGGCCATACTCACCTGTTCCAAGGAGTAGGCGCGTCCATCCGAGTGCGTGAACACGTGCGGCGTGCCCTGTCGCGGCTGCCGCTGCAATGATCGTCGCGGCTCGTGTGGTCAGCGGAATCATCACCGTCGCCTTCTTGGCCTTCACGTGCTGGCGCGGTACCACGAGGATCGGTGCCGTGGTCGTGCAGCCAGCTCCACTGCAGTCCCACCAGATTACTCCGGCGCAGTCCGGTGTCGAGTCCCACCAGGATGAGATCGCGCAGCCAAGGCGCGGCGGCTCGCGACCAGTCGCGCTTCCTCGTCATCGGTGAGCCAGCGCATGCGTGCCTCGCCCTCCTGATTGAGTGCGATGCCACGGAACGGGGTGGTCGACACCACTCCCACCGCATCGCGCGCCCATAGGCCGATTTCAGGACGCCCGAGTTCCTTGCTCACCGTCGCCAACGTCACGTCGCTGCAAGCGCTCCGTGAGATAGTCCTCCACGGTTTTGGTGCGCAGTTGGTCCAAGTCCAACGGTCCCCAGCGTTTTCTGAATCGCTCCAAGCACCACGTGATCCCGCCGTTGGGAGGCGGGAGACTTTCGCGGCGTCACGCTTCGCCAGATACTCCGTCACGAGTTCCTGCACCGTGTGCTGCCGGGGTCGGGTGCGGGGATCCCCAGCCATCGAGCTCGGGCCAACTGCACTTGCCACGCGGCGAAGATTTCTCCCGCCACTTGTGCGATCTCTGCACCCCGGTATCCTGCCGCAACCGTTTCCATCGATGACGAGTGACATCCAATACGTGGTCTGCATCCGTTCGTCGATATACGCCCATCGTCCTCCTCCTTTCCCGACGGGCGGTCTTCCCCTTGTCAATGTTAGAGGAGGAACAAAAGCGGTAATCAACAGACCAGAAGAGGGGTCTGTTCTGGCCGTCCCACGACAGTCACGTGAAGTGATCGTGCAACCAATGGGCGGGTTATGACTGTATTGCCCCATTCCGCATTGAACTCAACTGGCGACGGCATTCCCAAGCAAGGCCGCAGTGCGGGTGATCGTCCTCCCAAATTGGGCTCGAATCTGCGATCTCCCACTGACGACCTCAAGTTGTTGTATCAGCTTTGCCATAGGAATCGATGGAGCCACGCCACCCTTGGCGACCGGGCACGAGCAGCTACCAGCTCAAAGCCTCCTTCAGTTTCCATAGTACAGCTCAATAAGATTTTGCCTGACCGCTTTCGGAGTAGGCTTTTGCCGGTTCAAAAACAAATGTTTTTTGAACTACCATGATGTAAATAGTTCCTACGGAACTCTCGCATCTTGACGGGACTCACCGTATCCGCGTAGACTCTAACTCCTGACGTACCAGTTACCTCGACTGCTCTCTCCTACGCGCCTTGCATTCTCCCCGCGCGATGGATCCCACGGTCCCCGCAGCTCCTACGCCAGCCTCTTTCTGAAGCGCGGCATTCTTTGATGTCGCACATCACGACTGCCGGCTCTTGCTTCAGCGAGCCGCAGCTCTGACAGGGAAGACGTTCCGGTTCGGTATCGGAATCGTCCTGGTCAAAAGCAGACTCGTGGTGTGGGTCGATCGCCAAGCGCTGAAGAAAGCAGTACGGCGTGTTCAAGAACGTCCCCCGGTTCTGATAGGGAAGCCAGAAATTCAGGAGGAACCGCATGTCGTCGCAAGGAACGCAGGCTCTCAGCCATGGAGGTTCCGGCAATAGAGAAACCCCAAAACCGGGATCGCGGGGCTGAAGCATTGGCGCTATGATCTGTTGGCGGGGTTACAGGTCGCACTCGTGGGGCTCCCGCTCTCACTGGGGATCGCGGTGGCCTCCGGTGCGCCTCCCATCACAGGTGTGATCTCGGCGATTGTCGGAGGATTGATCTATCCCTTCCTCGGCGGATCCTTCGTGACGATCAGCGGCCCGGCTGCCGGCCTGGCACCCGCGTTGCTGGCCGGCATGCTGACGCTCGGCCACGGCGACTTGACGGTGGGCTATCCGCTCTTGCTCGTCGCCATCTGCTTCACCGGCATCGTGCAGATCATACTGAGTCGCTTTGGCGCGGGAAATTCGGTCTGTTTTTCCCCATCTCCGTGGTCGAAGGCATGTTGGCCGCGATCGGGGTGATGATCATCGTCAAGATGATACCGAACTTCGTCGGGCACCTGACGCCCCCGTCAAATCGATTCCACTGGCCATCGCGCAAGTTTCGGAGAACTTTCTGCATATGACCCCGACGGTGTTCTTGATCGGCGGCATCAGCTTGGGCCTGCTCATTCTCCTGTACCAGATCAAACACCGTGCGGCCCAGATGATTCCCCCGCCCCTCCTGGTCGTCGGCTTGGGCATGTTGCTGGGCTGGTTGCTCGACCTCACACCGGACTACCTGATCCACGTACCGTCCGATATCCTGAACCAGGGCTTTCGTCTTCCCGACTTTCAGGGGGTCTTTGGACACCCCGACTTGTGGCTGGCAGCGTCCTGCTCATCGTCGTCACGGTGACCCTCATCGACGGCACCGAGTCGGTTGCCACGGTCGCCGCCATCGATAAGATCGACCCCTTTAAAGGAGATCGGACCCGAACAAAACGCTGCAGGCGATGGGCATCTCAATCTACTGTCCAGCCTGGTCGGGGGGCTTGACGATCATTCCCGGCGGGATGAAAAGTACGGTCAACATCGTTGGCGGGGGGCGGACTCTGTGGGCCAACGGCTACTATGGTCTGACGATGTTGTTCCTGTTGGTGGCGGGCACGGGCCTGATCAATCGGATTCCCCCTCGCGACCCTGGCTGCCTTGCTCATGTATGTTGGCTATCGATTGTGTGCGATTCGGGTCTTTCAGAAGGTCTTTGCGATCGGCAAAGGAACAGCTGCTGATCTTTATCGTGACGATGGTGGTCACGTTGATCGAGTCGGATCTGTTGGTTGGCATTGGGATCAGGGATGCTGACCAAGCTCGCGGCGCTCTGCTTTCATCTTGTCCGGTCCCCCTGGCTCACAGCGGGTTGCCGGCCGCGCTCAAAGAATTGTTCAGCAATCCCGTCATCCGAATCGGAGACGGCCGAGTGTCTAACGAACGCTACAGGGAGATGATGAGCGTCGCCACCTGCGCGATACGGGGCACGGCCGGAGAGATGAAGAATCCCTACAAAATCTACCTGTCGTCGGTCACCTGCATGAATCTGATGAAACTCGACAAGGCGCTCAGCCAGATCGTCATTCCTTCAAACACCAAAGCCAACTACGTGGTCATCATGGCGGGACAGGTCATCGACCATCACGGCCATGGAGTTTTTGCATAATTTCGGGATCAATGTATTGAGGCCGGCCATACCTGCGTCCTCATTGGCATGGACCACTTCCGCGCGTTTTCCGACCACGTGCTGGCCTATCGCGTGAAGCATACCCCTCAAGACTCCGTCGCCTATGCATGAAGCTGCAGGGCGTGCGCGGACGCGTCAGGCGGAAGGCGGTGTGGGGAACTGACAATCCAGAACCTGTTTCCAGCTCATACAGGCAGGCCCCATGGATGGCCGGCAGAAGATGATGCGCACCGTGTCTGCATGATGCTGTTGAAGTTTCGTGATGCCTGGCCATCTACCGGCTGGTTCTATCTGAGACCACCATGCCCGAACGGTCAGGGGAATGCCATAATGACTGATCCGACTCTGACCCAAACAAGTATAGACAACGGATCGACTGGTTGATACATCATACGCGCCCCCATTCAGCCCTCAGTAATACGTCCCCGCTTTTAGTTCAGTATCGATGGTTGAGTCTGGCCAGTACATGGTCTGTCTTTGACCTCCTGTACTGGCTATTGTGCTTATGTTGTGCCCAACTCCACCTCACTCCAGCTCATTCCAGCCTACTCCAGCCAAAGTTCGAGCTTTTGATCTTCCCCCGGTTTAGTGGACACCGCTGGTTGACTGAGCCGCCCGCTGTTCGAACTCCACGGGGCTGAGATAGCCCAACGTGGAATGGCGGCGGGACCGATTGTAAAACCCCTCCACATACTCAAAGATCGCGGTGCGAACGTCCTGCCGGGTTGGGTACGGATGCGCGTTCACGAGCAACTCCGTTTTCAGTGTGGCAAAGAAGCTCTCGACGACCGCATTGTCCCAGCAATTGCCCGGACGGCTCATGGAGCACTGGATGCCGCAGGCCGCCAGCCGGTGCTGATAGGCCACCGCCCCGTACTGACTGCCTCGATCCGAATGATGGAGGAGTCCGACCGGCACGGAGCGTTGCTGAAGCGCCATCTCGAGCGCGCTGAGTGTCAAGGTCGTGGTCGCCTGATCATCCATGGCCCAGCCGACAATGCGGCGCGAATAGAGGTCCATCAGCACTGCGACGTAGAGCCAGCCCTGGCGCGTGGGCACGTAGGTGATGTCGCCCGCCCACTTCTGATTCGGGCCGCGTCGCGACAAACTGCTCGGCGCAAGGCGTTCGCCACCACAATCGCCGGTGCGGCCATTGCGGGTCGTCTCCAAGCCCGGCGTCGGCTGACACTGCAGAGCCCATGGAGCCGCATGAGCCGAGCCACGCGATGGCGCCCGACCTGGAGTCCGTGGGCCCGTAGGTCTTGATGAATCCGGGGACTTCCATACCGGCCTCGCGAGGCCTGATAACAGGCCCGAATGTGCGTCACCAGGCCGTTGATTCTCTTGCGCGCGCAGACTCATCGGGCGCTGGCACCAGGCATAGAAACCACTCCGGGCGACGTCGAGCACCCGACACAGGACTCCCACAGGATAGACCGCCTTCTCCGCCTGGATGAAGCGATATCTCACCCCGACTCCTTGGCAAAGAAGGCGACGGCTTTTTTAAGATGTCGCGCTCCATGCGAAGTTGCTCCACTTCCCGGCGCAAGACCTTCAGTTCCTCGGTCGGCCAGGAAGCTGTTGGCTCCCAGGGGCGCCGTCGCGGCCTGCTGCATCCAGCGGTTGAACGTGGGTTGGGGAATGCCCAACTCCCGCGCCACCTGACACGCACTCTTCCCACTGCGTCGGCACAAGTCCACGGCTTCCTGCTTAAACTCCGGCGTGAAACTCCGTCGCGGCTGGCCCATGTGGCACCTCCCTTCGCTGATTATGCACGGAAGGTGTCCACAAAATCAGGGGAAGACCATTTCGCGTAAACCTTGGCTGGAGTGGGCCTGCGCAAGGCTGTGACCAGCTTTGTGACCAGAAAAGACCGGAATGGAAAGGAAGGAACGGAAAGATATAGAACTAATGGAATGCTCCAAGACATCGATACTGCAAAGAAATTTGGGGAAACCGTTGCAATAGCGAGCTTTGTGAGAACTGGCCGTTTGTCACTCTTAATCAGCGGGCCTGCTTTTAACAGAACCGGGTTAAAGAGTTACGCATACCGCCGGCACCGAGAATGTTGTCCCGTAACCCTCTTGTACTGCCCCAGTTAATTTCTGGGCAGTTTGTTGAACACTGGTAAATCATCCTTTCTGCAGAGAATTCAACCCGGCTTCGAGTCTCCACTTCTTCAGGGACATCCATGTACACTTGCTCGTGACTCTGTGGAAAGGGCCTCGGCTGTCTTCCGCTACGATGGGTTGTGAATAATTTCAGGGGGGTTCCTACAACCAGCTGACTAAGTTACCTGTCCACAATTTAAGCGGGGCGCAACAAGCCCAATCCAGTATCAACTTAACCACCGACTTACCGGTGCAATTTTCTGCTCCCTCATCGCCAGGGCTCGCTTCGCGTATTCGGTCCAGGGCAAGACTTGAATTAATTCCAGGTCCAGTGGTAAATAATTAATAGTGGAGGCCATACCCTATGGCACACGAGCTAACCCCGCCGTTCAATCTCACGACCTTTCTCGCCAAAGTCAACGGTGGGAAAAGAATTCTTCAGGCCAAAGAGAAGCAAATCATCTTTTCGCAAGGAGATGCGGCGGACGCCGTCTTCTACATTCAGGAGGGCAGGATCAAGCTCACCGTGCTCTCCGCCAAAGGCAAGGAAGCCGTCATTGCGATTCTGGAGCGCGGAGCTTTTTGGGGAATCCTGCCTCACCGGACAGGTGGTGCGCGTGGCAACTGCAACCGCCCTGGACGTGTCCACCATCCTGCGTATTGGCAAGCCCACGATGATCCGCACACTGCACGACGAGCCCACCCTCGCGGAGCGGTTCATCACCTATCTCCTCACGCGCAACCTTCGCATCGAATCGGACTTGGTGGATCAGCTCTTTAATTCCAGCGAGAAACGTCTAGCGCGGATGCTGCTACTGTTGGCCCACTTTGGGAAAGAAACCAAGTCCGAGCCGATCATGCCGAAGATCAGCCAGGAAACGCTTGCCAAAATGGTCGGCACAACGCGCCGCGAATCAGTTTCTTTATGAATAAATTCAAGAAGCTCGGCTTCATTCATGACGATAACGGCTTGCATGTTCACGGTTCCCTCCTCAACATCGTCCTGCACGACTAGTTTCCCCTTTAAATAAAGCCAAGGGCGATGTCCGACGGCAACCTCTAACTATTCTTCACCACTGTTCAATATTGAACAGACTCGAACGATCGTTGTTGTGTAAACTTGCCTCGAATAGGCACGATGGCCTTCCTGAGAAGGCCACCCACATGCTTGAGATCATTCAGGTAGACACCGGAGTATTTTCTATGACCGATCAACGCCTCAAGGTGCTGGTGGTGGATGACGATGAGCGGAGCAGGGAGCTGTTTTTGCGAGATATTAACATCTGCTGGCTACGTGGTCCGAGCGGCTTCGGATGGGCTAAACGCGATAAGTCACATGGAGGCTTCACGATTCGACGTCGTCCTGACCGACTTCTCCATGCCCGGAATGGATGGGCTGGATCTCCCTGGTTGAAATCGGGAATCGCTGGCCGGAGAGTCGTGTGGTGGTGCACTCGAACATGTTGTCGCGAAGGGTATCGCGACTCGCCTCGGCTTGAGGGGCGTATGCCAGCCTCTCAAGCCGCGCAAGGCCTGCTCAGCTCCTCAAAACGATAGCGGCCGCCTCATCGGGCCGCGTAAGCTCCCGCATCACGGAGCCACTTTGAGTTCTGGATTCGAAGGTGGACCCGATCGGTGGTGAGATCTTGTCGGATAGACTTAACTCCAAGACCCACTCCTAACGGTCTTTCATGCCTAACCGTAGGTTACGCGTCCGCCATACCGTCGTCTTAGGGCTAGAGCCGGCGCAGCGGATGAGCGTGGAGTCTATGCGAGTCGCATTCTTTCTCTTTGTATCCTTCGTCTTCTTCCTGATCATTATCGGTCTGCTTGGCATTGGGAAGCGTAATGAGTCCCGTCCGGTGGAATGAACGGTCGAAGCAGAGCGAGTTGAGCGTGCGCTCACGGACCTGTTTCCACAATTCTCTTTGTTGAGCTTCTTGTCTGCCTTCCGCGAGCAATCGGCGTCTCGCACACGCACACTCGCTCGTGACTCTGGTGAGAGGCCTCGGCTGCCTTCCACTTCGATGGGCTTTGAATAATTTCAGTACGTTTCCTGTATCCAGCTGACTAAGCCCCACCTGTCCACAATTTAAGTGGGACACAACACTGAGCAATTTTGACCAGACCGGAGTCTATCTTGTCGGATAGAGTTAACTCCAAGACCCACTCCTATTGGTCTTTCGTGCCTAACTGTAGATTACGCGTCCATCATACCGTCATCGTAGGGCTTCTGGTTCTCTCAGTCTTGGCCATGCAAGGCTGCTTGGCCATGTGTGGCTGGGCGCGGTGGGGATTGATAGGACCCGGACCAGTGACATTGAGTTCCAGGCATTCGAGAACTCATGGGTGGTTACACCGCAAGAGCAGCAGCACCTTGGATTGGTAAAAACTATCGCGGTGATGCCGTTTGCCGGAGATTCGGTGATGGCTGAGCGGTGGCCTGCTGTGTTTCGAGAAATGACCGATCTTCGAGTGGTGAGCCCATCCAGCGTGGCCCGCTATGGGGTACCCCACCACGAGCAGGTAGGGCTGGCGCAGCGGATGAACGTGGAGTCTCAGGTGGACTGTGTGCTGATCAGGGTGTGGTCGGTCAAGCGTCTCAGAAGAGTTTTGCGGGGTTGAAGGAGCGTTCATCGCAACGGTTATACCTGTATCTCGTGAATGATTCAGGAACCTTGATGTGGAAGACAGAGCTGCCCTACACAATTGTAACGGGAGCCAAGGATCTGGATGAGGGAATCGTGACGAAAGCTCTCCTGACTCATGTGAGAGCATACGCGAATGGGCTAGGGTTCGCTGAACTGGTAGCGTTGAGCAAACGGACGGTCTCACGATCCCTGCATGACGCGTCCGACCGTCAAATGGCACGGCCTTTACCGGGGATCGAGCGTCCTTGATGGTCATAGCAATTCTTCACGCCTACGCACTTTATGACCAGATCATCATCTATCCGCAGGCATACCCTTTGGTGTACTGCCCCACGTAATTTCCGGACAATTTTCGAACGTTGCTAGCCGTCAATCTGTTTTCTGCTGCAGGGGTTAGGCGAAGACCGAAGCGCCTGCTCTAGCGATTCCTCGTGTGCGCCTCCCCCGGCGCACACCTAGCCCGCCGCGACCAGAGACTCGCCTCTCGCTGATTGAAACTCTACGGCGCTGTTGCTATGAAGATTTATGATGGTATTTGCGCCTGCCGCCGGCATCTGCTGAAATGCTGCCTCGTCAACCATCTGATTTAGGGACACTGGAGCATTAGTTTTGGCAAGCTGGAATTTCGGGGGTTTGAGGGCAGGTGCGCTTGCAGGTTTTTATGGACAAATGACCGTGACACCTCGACTGCCTCACCAATTGCTCAAATCGGCTTCCCTTACGAGCCTTCATCTGTGGAACCGCCCCCAAACGCGAGAACAAGGCGGGACCCTCCACCATCACAGATGCACTGAACCCCTGCAACTCGCTCCTGGAGCATGTTTCGTGACTTCAGAACGATCTGATGGAGGTGGTTAAATCAACGCCCTACTCGCTCCAGTACAACCATTCCGGTCAGGGGATGATGGACTTGCCAGGAAAAGTCACTTGACAGCATGTATTTGTATATGCAATACTACGCACCGATGAATATGGAATCGAACCAAAAGAAACAAGATAACGCTGTGATTGAGCAGATAGGGTGTGAGTGTCTGTTGAGTCGGGCCCGCATACTCAATCGTGTTCTCACAGGCATCTACGATGATGAATTACGCGGATTTGGTCTGAAAGCAACACAACTCAATCTCCTGGTGGTTGTGGCGAGGATCGGCCCCGTTCGGCGTATCGACATTGGCAAGCGCCTTCACCTCGACCCATCAACGCTGACCCGTAATCTCAAGATCATGCTGACCAATGGTTGGATCGAAGAGAGTAGAGATGGAGAAGACGGGCGAGGCTCGCCGTTGCAGGTGACGGCCAAAGGTCGTGATCTGTCTGCATCAAATCGTTCCTTCTTGGCGAAAGGCGCAGGATCGCACACACAAGCTTGATTGGGGATAATGGAGCGACACTCTTGCGAAAGCTCGCAGCAACATGATCAGGCTTCCGCCCAGGGTAGGTGGTTTTTGATCGTGTAATTGCATATGCAGATACATGCCCATTCTGGAACGAGCCGCCCACCTTCACCTGAAACAGAATAGGAGGACTCACAGATGGATCATTAGCCGCTAAAGAATCGACATGACATGTTCGGATAGCGAGGAGACCGGGGGTCTCCAGACAAATCCAACACCAATAATGCCCAACCAATAAGGAGGGACGAGAGATGCCGTTATGGAAAGTTTATCATCCTGTCGGAGCGTTCACGGCTGAAGACAAACAGAAGCTGGCCAAGCAGGTGACGGAGGTGTATGCGAGCATCCCGATCCCTAAGTTCTATGTGGTGTTCATTTTTGAGGAGGTAGCCAAGGACTCCCTGCTTTGTCAGGTGGCGAGCCGCAATAACAAATTTGTCCGGTTCAAGATCGACCAAATTGCCAGGACGCTACCTGGTCCAGTTATCAGAGAATGGTGGATCAGGACACTTGATCAAGTCATTGCTCCCTTCGTAAAGGACAGGGGGTATGATTGGGAGATTTCCATTGACGAGACCCCTTTTGATCTGTGGTCTCTTCAAGGGGAACTTGCTCCGCCTTTTGAATCTGTGAGCTGAGAAGCGGTGGGTGAAGGAAAATAAGCCGAGTCCCTATACCTTAGCGGAAAAGCTTCCCGTCAATCTCATCCTCGCGCCCGGAATAGCGGTCCGTTAACGGTGTCCGGCTTAGCTAGGCCGTGAGCGTTCGCGGAGAGTCGGACCCAAGAGAGATGACGGCCAACAGGGCAACGTCATCTTTCTTGGGACAAATTGTTACCTCTCTTCGGCCAAGTGTCCTCGCTGGTCCGTTGTATTAGCGTGACCAGAAACTGTGCGCGCCACGATGCACGTGACTCACATTGCCCGCCGACTCGGGCCCAGCCTCGCCGACGTCATCTTGCCAGATGGCACCAACGTCAATCACACGCTGGTCAAAGACGGCTGGTGCTGGTGGTATCGGAAGTATGCCGCAGCGTCACCACAGCTTGGTGCAATCTCTGACTCCGCAGTCCCCTCTCCCTGTAACGCGCTCCTGGACTCAGCTTTACCTACCTCAGCGTGATGCGAATCGGAGGGGTTAAATAATGAATAATTCGCTCCACCGCAACCACAATTTCTTTTCTTCAGCGATTTCCCAAGATCCTGCAAGCCATCCGAATTTACCAGTCTCCCATTCAGCTCGGCACTAATTCACGCAGCGTAGCCTCCGATTCTCCTTTGGTTTGCGACAAAGCCGTTCATCCGTTGACCGATGCTTCTTGCGCGACTCCGTCCGTTGTAACCAGCACCATGCGGAACCGTGCTTTGCCTTGCATCATGCGAGCGTAAGCATCAGCAGCCTGTTCGAGAGGAACTGTCTCGATCATCGGGCGGATATTCTCTAGCACGCTGAAGGCAAGGGTGTCCTCGCTATCGATCGCCGTGCCGGCCAGTGAGCCGTAGATCGAGCGCCCTCCAAAGACGAGCGGGAACGCACTCAATTGGATCTGGTCCCGCGGTACACCCACCACGATGAGCTTGCCGCGGGCTGCAAGACCGGACACCAGTGGCCCCATAGCATCACCACTGGGTGCCTGTTGCGAGAATCGCTCTGGCCCCGCCCAGACGCTGCAGTACCGCTGCGGCATCGTCGACGGCAGTATCGATGTAGACGTGCGCGCCCAACTCTCTCGCAAGCTTTTCCTTCTCGCGTCCACGCCCGATTGCGACAGTACGGAATCCCATGCTGGCGCGCAAACTGGATACCAAGATGCCCAAGGCCACCAATGCCCTGCACCGCGACCAGATCTCCGCCGCGCAAGCCGGCGTTGCGAAGAGCGTTGTAGGTCGTGATACCCGCGCAGAGGAGAGGGGCGGCTTCTGCGGACGTGAGCTCGTCAGGAATGGAAGCGATGCCGCGCGCTTCAGCGATCATCACTTCCGCATATCCTCCATCCACGGTTACTCCCGGTATCACGGGGTTCTGACAATTCACAATGTCTCCGCGTCTGCATGGCTCGCACACCCCGTCTTCGCCGCCGAAGAAGCCGACACCGACCCGTTGACCGATTTTCCATCTGGACACTCCGCTGCCTAAGGCTTCAATGCGGCCAACGACTTCATGCCCAGGCACGCGCGGCAGAGTTCAGACCCGGGTAGATGCCGGTGACCGTGGCCGCATCGGTGTGACAGATCCCACATGCTTCGACCCGAATCCGAACCTGGCCGGGACCAGGTTCGGATATGGCGCGCTCGACAATGCGAAGACTGCTTGGCGCTGATACTTCGACCGCCTTATACATTGTTTGCCATATGCATGGTGCGTCCCTCCGATCAGAGCCGTTCCTCTTCCAAGTCGTACACATCAAACCAGTGGTACACCACGCGATTGCGCGGGAGGGAGGCGGCGATGTAGTCCTCCATCATTTCCTGCAGTTCCGGGGACAGATCGCTCAAGCGCTGGTCCCGTAACCGGTTGTTCCACACAACGATCTCGGCACGGGACCGTTTCTTTGCATGCTTCGCAATCCATTCCGGCGACCTCGTCATCGGTCGCGCCGGTGGCGACAAACAACCTGTATGCACCGTAGTCAAGCTCAGCGAACCTCAGCCATGTCTGATCGAGCGGACAATTCGAGTGGTATTCGCCTTCCCATCCGACGAGGTCGGCGCGGCATTTGTCCAAGGCGCGGGCGGCCAGCACGTAGCCCGCCAGCGTTTCGCGCGGGCTGCGCGGGAATTCCTTGCCGTCCCGCAGATCGCGGGCCAGCAGTTGTACTTTTTCGAGGTGTTCTTTCATGGGTTCTCCTTCATAGAGACAGACACCGCGGGTGAAGAGGATTCGCCTTAGTGCGTGCCCGTGTCATAATAGAACCGCTCGTGCACGATTTTGCCGTTCTTCCACTTCGCCACCGACACCTGCTCAACATGGCCGGGCACGCCGCCAGTGGTGACAAAGTCGCTCGTGGATTCATAGAAGGTCACGTTGTCGCCGACGCCTGACGCGGTGACGGTGAACGCCTGTCAATTCCTTCACGCCGCTCATGAACTGTTTTTCCCGTTCGATGTTGGCGCCGAGTCCCTTCGTCGGCGGATGGGCGTTTTCCTGCATCACGGTGTCCGTGTCGTAAAACTCGTTCATCGCCTCGATGATTTTGCCCTGTCGGATGTAGCCGAACAGATCGTTCAGCCGCTGTTGGAGATTAGCTGTGCTCATGCGCGTGGCTCCTTTCGTGGTTTGTTGGTGAATGTAATCCCGGCAGGCCTAGGCTGTAATTGCTCACGTCAGGAGAAAGGAGCCTGCCAGTTTTCCCATCTCAGGCGACTCTGGTTCGGTTGTTTGTCTCGTTCCCGTCATCGCTCTCCCTCGACGATCGGCTAGGAACAACAGGAGCCACGCCCTTGTTGAATGATATTGAGGCTCTCGCAATTCTGGCTGTTCGAGGTGCCGGCTCCTCGGTCCAGCAGAAGCATCACTGCTCATGGCCGCTCGTTTCACCCGCACGCGTCGCCACTCGACGAGGCCACCACATTGCGAGGACAAGCAAGACGCCGAGGCCCAGGACATAGGACCATAAAGCCAGCAAGAGAGCCAGGATTACGGTGGCCACACTGTTGTGCCCGAGCGTCTGCTGTACAAAGAGCTCAAGTCCAGCGCTGATGAGGAGCAACAGGCTGGCACTTCCAACAATCCATCCCGTCCATTGGAACTCTCCGTTCTCCCGAGTCTTGCTATTCATAAGATCACCACTGATCATGGGAGTGAATATGGCGTGTGGGACAGAGTACAGCGCATCCTCCTGCTGTTTATTGATCAACGCATCTGAATAACGATGCAGGAGCCGGAGTTCTCGCTCATCGCGCCTCCGCCTCTGTGTTTCCTGTCCGCTGCCGCGATTACCGTTTGGCGCGCCTGACTACCATCAGTCGTCAGTTCCTTTCATGTGATCCCGAAATCGCAATCACTTGCGTCGCTTCAATTCCTTTGTCTCCTCTTGAGCATCGCATAGACCGTTCCAGGCGATTGACGATTTGAGATTTGAAAGACAAGTGACGGAAAGCAAAGGAATTGTCGGTCGAGTAGCAGGGGACTCTGGGTGCGATGTAGGATTGCCGTGACGATGGAGCCGTGCCTACGTATCGGCACGGTGCCGAAGGATCGGCGCAAGCCCGGAACATTCGAAGCTTCGCGGATAGTCTCGGACTAGGAAGGACGAGTGACGCCGAGCTTCTGCATCTTGGATTGAAGGGTGGTCCGCTTCATCCCGAGTTTCGCTGAGGCCCCGGCAGGGCCACCGATGGTCCAGTTCGACTCACGTAGCGCCTTGAGAATATGTTCGCGCTCAGCTTGTTCAAGGGTCGTAGTCCCAGAGCTGGTTGTGTGACTCGGCCTCGGCTGTAATTCGGCAAGTGACACAAACAGATCTGGTCCTTGGGTGAGAATCACCGCTCGCTCGACGAAATTCTCTAGCTCCCGCACGTTGCCGGGCCACGGATAGGCCTGAAGCGCTTGCATCGCTTCGGACGGGATCGTCTCGATGCGTTTTTTCATTCGTTGGGCGAATTTTTGAGCAAAGTGTCGGACCAGCAAGGGAATGTCTTCCGTGCGCTCGCGCAAGGGAGGGCGGTGATCGGAAAGACCTTGAGCCGGTAATACAGGTCGCTGCGAAACTCCTGTTCCTCCACCATCCGACCGAGATCGCGGTTGGTCGCGGCGATGACGCGCGACATTGACATGAATCGTCCTGGTGCTGCCCAGGCGTTCGAACTCCTGCTCTTGGAGCACTCGGAGCAACTTGACTTGTAATTCCAACGGAATTTCCCACCTCATCGAGGAAGATCGTCCCGCGGTCGGCCAACTCAAACCGAGCCGATCTTGGTGGCAATCGCGCCGGTGAACGCGCCTTTTTCATGTCCAAAGAGCTCGCTTTCCAACAGCCCCGTCGGAATCGCGGCACAATTGAGCTTGACGAATGTTCGCTCCGCCGATGGCTGCGATTGTGGAGCGCCCGCGCGACGAGCTCCTTCCCGCTCCCTGTTTCACCTAAGATCAAGACCGTGGAGTCAGTCGCCGCCACGGTCTGGACCTCTTTGAGTACCAGTTTGAGAGCCCGGCTGTCACCGACGATCTCCTCAAAGTTGTACTCCGTCTGGATCTCTTCTTCGAGATACAGCTTCTCTTCTGTCAACTTGTCCCTAAGCTGAGCGATCTGCTTGTAGGCGACGGCATTCTCAACGGCGAGGGCGATCTGCTTCGCGACTTCGCTGAGTAGCCCGATGTCCTCAAGGCTGAACGCATCCTCGCTGCGCCTACCGACGTTGAGCGCGCCCCGCACGCGGTCGTGGGCGAGGAGGGGGACGGAGCACAGGGATTTGACCCCCTCACCGAGCAAGCGTTCGCAGACTTTCGATTCCGAGGCCATGGACTGGAGGTCTTGCACCGTAAATACCGCGGGCTTCCTGGTGTTGATCGCGACACCGGATGGCCCCTTACACTGCGGATCCGCTTGACCTTCTTCGATAAAGCTTGTGTTCTTCGTAAAATCGAGCACCTGGACTCGGTACTGACGAGTCTCAGGCTCATACAACACCAGGCTTGAGCCGTCATGCCTGATGACCCTTCGTAAGCAGGCGCTGACGGCGGTAAATAGGTCGTCGAGGTCCAGATGAGAGACGACAGCATTATTCACTTCCAGCAGCAGTTGCACGCGGTCTCGTTCGTATTGCAGTTGCCGTTGGGCGGATTGAGCGCTCTCGGCATGCAACGCGTTGTCCACGGCAACCGCGACCTGGTGCGCCACCTGCTGCATAAAGTTAATCTCTGCCTCTTGATAGGTCCTTCGTTGCAAGCTGCCAAATCCCATCGCGCCGAGGCGACGCTGCGCCGTCGTGAGAGGAACCACACAGAATGATTGGACGCCGTTCTCGCGCAGCATGGCCATCAGCCTTGGAAAGCGGCGCTCTTGCGTCACGTCGTTCACGGTCATCGGCCGTTGGGTTTTCCACACCACTCCTCCTGGAGATTCATCAACGGGTAGCTCCAGACCAGGGCTGATCGTGCTGGGTGTCGCGGTGACCAAGAGCCACAGGCGCATGACATCGCGCGCAGGCTCATGCAAGACTGCGTTGATGTAATCGAACGGGACGATCTGAGGGAGCCGTTGAGCGAGATCACGAAATAGATCTTCAAGGTCGCGGTGTGACGCAATGGCTTCGGACACCTCCAGCAGAAGACGTAACCGGTCGCGATCCCGAGTCAAGTCTTGATGATGGAGGACATTGTCCACGGCAACGGCCACTTGGTTGCCGACCTCCTGGAGGAATTCGACGTCCGCCTCACCGTAGGCCTCTTTCTCCAAGCTCCCAAATCCCATGGTCCCCAGCCGTCGCAGCGCCGTGGTCAGGGGAACCTCGCAGAAGGAGTTGATGCCGTCCTCCCGCATGCACTGAGTGACCATCGGCCAGCGACGTTCTTCGGCAAGATTCGGAACGAGCAGGGGCTGCTGCGTTTGCCAGACCAATCCGGCGGGAATCTCTTCAACCCGCTCTTCATGGCCACCCACAATGTCAGCCGGAACATTCGCCTGGAGCGTATGTAACCGCATCAGGTTGCGCTCGGGATCGTGTAAGGACAGGGCGACGAAATTCACAGGTACCACTCGAGGCAGACGCTGGGCCAGATCTCGAAAGAGTTCGTGCAAATCGTGATGCGCAGAAATGGCCTTCGACACCTCGATCAGCGTGCGGTATTGCTCGAGAAGCTCAAGAGATTGTGTGGTTTGGGTCTCAGCGGTCATGGGTGCAATCATACTCGCTTGGTTTTTTCTCCGTCAACGAAGCCTCTAGTGGCGAGTCTACCTGGGTTGCGGGCAATGGGTTCACCTGATAATGCGCAAACCCATCCCCTGGTCCCAGCGGCTCGCTGACAAGACATGGAGGAGCCGAGTGTGCTGAATCTTCCTGTCGAGAGGATGGGGATAACGCGGGAAGCCAATTGCACAACAGGGAATTGCAAAGTTCTCCTTAGTCAACCTTCGAACTGGAAGGTCGCCAATTTTGGCACGGGTAGAGGCCGCATACCAATTTCCATGATGTGAGCGTGATACCACCGTGACAGGAAGAATAGATCAGACCGAATCGCTGAGAATTCATGCTACGAGAACATCTGAAGGCGTTGAGTAGCCCGTCTTCCAATATCCAGGCGAAAGCAGGATCTTGACGCCTGCCTGGTCAGTCCTTTCTACACTCCCGGCCCATGCCGCGAAAGTCACCCGCCAACGACGTTGAAACACTCAATATTCGTGACGTGCCGAAAGACTTGCTCTATCGTGTGAAGCTGGCGGCCACCGTGGAGCGGCGCACCGTCAACGGCTTTCTATTGGCCCTCGCTGAGGGACGCATTCAAGACTCGAGAAGAACGGAGTACTGCCGAAAGGGAAGAATGAAGCCCATGGCAAAGACGGTCGAATATCAGGGCTACACCATTCAGTCCGCCCCGCATCACCCGGCAGGCGGTAAGAAATGGCAGCTTCGCATCTTCATTTCCTTAGAAGATCGCCGGGGTGTTCGAACGGGCGAATTCTCGACCGATGTCCTGTATGCGACCGAGCAGGAAGCCGATATCCATGGGATCGACCTTTGGCCAACGCCTCATTGATGGGAAGGTGGAAGGCCAGTCCGTCATGGATATGAAGACGCCGGATCGCCGGGCAACGCCGAGGTTTCGGGTGCAATTCCGCAGCACGCTTTCGGCTTCCACGAAGCTGGAAGGGACGGGCATCATGCTGGATCTGTCTATGGGCGGATGTCGCATCGAGAGTCCGGTCACCGTGGAGCCGGGCTTGTCGTTGAAGCTGCGGATCTATGTGCCAGACGTAGACTGGCCACTCATGATTGAGGCGGCCAGCGTGCAGTGGGTGAGCGGCCAGATATTCGGGCTGGCCTTCATTCGGATCACGGAGATTCGGAGCGCCAGCGTTTGGAGCAGGTGATCAGCGATCTGATGGGAGGTTAGTCGCGGTGTCGTGAGGCACACCGTTTGTGTAGGGGAAGGGTAACGTAACAATATTCCCGCAGGCCTCGCACTCCCAGTTCTGCGCGATCCTCCTCATCTCGCCCTTCTTCACCTCTCCCAGTTGCGGGCATCATTTCCCCATGACCTTCCGGACATTCCGGATTCTTGTCCTTGTCCGGAAAGACTCCTGTTGTGGATGGGTGCTTAACATAACATTCCCTCGCCTTGACAACCATTCAGCCGATTCGCTCTCACGCGTCCCCCTTCATCAGGATCCGCTCCCCAGGGCAGCCGGGGCGATCAGCGCTAGGCCTCTGGCACCGCCGCTAACGCCTCAGCTCACCAGTCCCAAGCCCGCAGTCCCTTGGTCCAGGCCGCGCCGTTCACCTCGCGTGTGCGGTCCACCCAACGCCTTGGAATGTCGAATGATTTTATCCGGGTCCGAACCGCTCGTTCGACCACACCGGATGGCCGCATGAGCTGCTTATGGACAAACGTCATTACTTTGATATTCTTTTCAACTGGTTAGCTTCGCTATTCGATTCTGGGGAGGTATGGCCAAGGTTCTCGTGATTGATGATGAGCAAGGCATCCGTGCTCTCCTTGACACACTCCTCCGGCGGAAGGGCTATGACGTGATCGTCGCGGAAAGTGGCGAGAAGGGTCTGGAGTGCCTTCGCCGAGAACGCCCCGATGTCCTTGTGCTCGATCTCAAAATGCCGGGGATGGATGGGCTCACCGGTCTTGCGACAGGTCCGCAGTCTCGATCCCATAATGCCGGTGATCATTCTGACGGGAGCCGGGACTGCTGAGACGGAGCAGCGGGTCCGTGCCCTGGGGGCGACCGAGTACGTCGAAAAAGAATTCTCGCTGCATCGCCTGGGGGACGCGCTGAAGCGCCTGCTCAAGACCCCAACCCTACGGCGCAGGGCGCTCACTGAACCTCAGTGGCCGATGGTGGGGGGATTCACCAACAGGGGTATGGCTGAACAGATTGAGGAATCCACGCAGTCGAGCTTGTTGATCCGACGCCATTCGAATCAATTCCACACCGAACTCTTTTTCTTCGACCAGCGGACGACGGCCAGGTCCCCGGTCAGGGTTTCTCCGATGAGATCGATACGGATCCGTAGATAGTCTCCTTTGTGCATGGGCACCGCGCTCCGGATGGCGACATCCTTCCAAGGACACATCGACCACCAATCCACCTCCCGCCCGTTCGCCGAAGAACACGGCAGGCAACATGACGGGAAACCGCGGGCACTTTCGTTTCTCCATGGGACTCCTCTCCTTGATACACGTACTCGACGAGCTAGCCGCCTCCGTTGCACGATGGCGACAAGTCTTGCGTTAATCGACTTCGTTACGATTTGTATGTTGGGCTGGGCGAGCTCTAGCGGGTGTGCTCATTTCAGTTGCGATGACACCGCATCCAGCAACTCTTGCAGACTGAACGGCTTCTTCAGCGTGTCGTGGGCTCCCAGGTACTTCGCGGCGTCGAGATAGTTCCTCAGTCACCTGATCCGCCAGAGATCGCAATAATCTTGCAGGCAGGTCGAGTCATGCGAAGGAGTTCGATGACTTCCAGGCCGTCCATGCTCAGGCATGAAGATATCGACGAGGATCAGATCCACCTCCTGATGCTCCAAGAGCCGCAGGCCGTGTTTTCCATTTTCGGCGGTCAGGACACGGTACCCCGCCCGTTCGAGCGCGCATCTGGAAGACCATCCGCACTGATTCTTCGTCATCAATGAGCAAGATGGATCGCGCATCGGTTTTCGCACCCCTTTCCCGCCTCGATCGCAGACTGAAACCACTCACATTCATGTGCTCTTTGTAGCTGTAACGAGGAACGGGCTGCTACTGGCGGAAATGGCCAGGATAAGCACCGGCGACGTGGGCTTGAAGGCCCACGGAGATGGGAAGGAGATCAGGCCCAGAGTGTCCGCGCCACGGTGCGCAGCCTGCTCGGGCCTTCCGCTTTCGGATGACCAGATGAGAACCTGCTCCAGCGGCTCGGTGTGCGGATCGGCATCAGGAGGAAGATGGGACGAGAGGACGATGGTTCACTGAGCGATCGACACGATGACCTAGCCGCGTAGCATCTCTGTAAGTGCCTGCACCGGTCAGCAGGGCATTTCCCTCAGAGCGATTGTTGACCAGCCATAGGCGCGTCGGCCTTCGCTGAAGGCCTGTCGCACCAAGTGTGCCCGCTCTCCCGTGGCACGCTCGTAGGATATTAGGTTTTTCTGAATCAACGCAGGGCCGCTTTTTAACCGGATGGAGACGTTGTGGCAGGAAATTCATGGAGAAAGGCGACGGCTATCATTTCCAATCAACCTGACCGTCTTTCACTGAGAGGATAACCCGAATCAATCTTCTCAAGCAGCACCTGCTCATTGCTGGACGAGCGGGTTCTTATTACTTTCAGAGCAGTTTTCCATTCATTACCAACTCGTCGTACTCGAAGTAACTCGGTGAAGAACCCGGTTTCGGGCACTAAAGAAAAGATTCCACCTCAGAGGGTCACTGCCGAGCTGAACGGTTTTGAGCATTCTTGCCTGATTCGGCGCAATATTACTGATACTCAACTGCACTTCCTCCCTCACCTTGTCGGAGTACGAATTGTTTTGCCGCACCATGTTATCAAATGTAGCCATATCAAGAATTCTGACGGTGAGGTCGTACAGTGGATACTCTCCTCGATGGACGAGGGTGAGCATCGGCGAATTGTGGGTCGGATCGAAGAACGTTGGAATAATGTACGCAAAACTAGCACCCCCGTGATGGACGATGCAATCTGTTTATTTATCTCAGTGGTCTCTCCACTTTTTGGTGTGGTCCAGCCATCCACGAATAACTTATTGACCCGTTCCGTTTCCCCAGCACTCCACCCGCGCTCATCAGTGGTGGATGCCGTGGATGGTGTGCTGCAGGCACTGAGAATGAGACAGAGGAAAATACCAAGCAGTTTGTTAGCCATTGACACGTTGCTCACCTTGCCGATCAGCTTGAGAAGGATAGCGATTTCGACAAACACAAGCGTAGCACAGGCGGGGAGTATCTGACGGCGGCCGAGCCTTGTCTGAGGCCCTTGCGCCGTTCACTTCGCATCCCTCCTACAATACGGCCTCCCTGCGAGGTCGCTATACGCATGGTTCTCCGACTCACCATCGCCTTCGTGTTGTCGTTCGTATGTCTCGCCACTCCCGCCTGGTCTGATTATGAGGCTGGCAGAGGATGCCTATGACCGTGGCGACTACGCAACCGCCTTGCGTGAGTTGCGACCGCTGGCTGAGCAGGGAAACCATTCGGCTCAGTTTTCCTGGGCGTATGCTACGCGAATGGATATGGGGTGCCCAAGAATCTTGAACTGGCGTTGCAGTGGTATCGCCTCTCTTCCGATCAAGGCAATTGGCTCGCACAGAATGACTTGGGCGTGATGTATCAAAATGGGAGACGGGGTACTACAGGATTATGAAGAAGCCGCCCGTCTCTATCGATTGGGTGCTGAAAAAGGCTACGTGGTTGCCCAGAGCAATCTTGCCGCCATGTATTACTATGGGTAGAGGCGTGCGTCAGGATGTACGGGAGGCCTTTTAGACTAGACAACATTAGCTGCCGAACAGAATTTCGGCTTGGCACAGAGAAGGCTGGGGATTATGTATATGGATGGAACCGGCATTCCTCAGGACTATGTGGAAGCCCACAAGTGGCTCAACCTCTCCGCTGCGCAGGGCGATACGGATGCTGGCACCTTTCGTGATGAGTTGGCCGAGAAAATGACCCTGGATCAGATTGCCGAGGCACAAAAGTTGGCACGGGAGTGGACACCGAAAGGCCAATGAGCACCGACCGGCTCCATACGCGACCGCATGTCCATCGAAGAGGCCACCGTCTCCAACATGTGGAGATTGCCGCCATCGTGGAAGTACCGGAACGGAAGGGCCTCTGTACGAAGCAGGCTCACTACGACATCATCGCCGAGTTCCGGCGCAAGAATCCCCTCTTGAACTTGGCCGCGAGGGATGCAGAAATGGTACAGTCACCGGGGTCGGAACGATCGTACAAGAAGGAGGAGAGAGCATGACAAGGCACGGGAAGCAGTATGGGGCGATTGCACTTGTGTTAGTCGGGCTCGTGGCGTTGCCGGGTGGCGGGCAGGCTGCAGGAACAGGAGATCACGGGCAAAGACGGGGCGCCAATGGTGCTGGTGCCGGCGGGGAATTTACGATGGGGGCAACGAGGCTGTGGAGGAAAAGCCCGTGCATCAGGTATCCCTCGATGCCTACTACATAGATAAGTACGAAGTGACGGTGGGACAGTACGCGAAGTTTCTGGAATCGACGAGTCGTAAAGCGCCGCCAGAATGGAAGATCATGAATCAGCCGTCCCATCAGCAGCATCCGGTCGTGATGATGGATTGGTCGGATGCCAATCAGATATTGCCACTGGGCCGAGAAGCGGCTGCCGACCGAAGCGGAATGGGAGAAAGCGGCACGGGGGACGGATGGGCGGATATATCCGTGGGGCAATGATTTGCCCACTCCGCTACGGGCGAACTATGGGAAAAAGAACTGGGACAAGCATGCGGCGTTGGTACCGGTGGGAACATTGGAAGATGGTAAGAGTCCCTATGGCATCTATGATGTATGGCCGGGAAGTGCCTGGGAATGGGTCAGCGACTGGTATGACAACGTCTATTACAAGAACAGTCCGTCGCAGAACCCGAAGGGACCGGAACGAGGTGACTTCAAAGTGTTGCAGGGTGGCTCGTGGCACAGCAGGCCGGAGTCCCTCCATTCCGCGAATCTGAACTACAGCCCACCGGAGCACCACCAGAGCTCACTACAACGGGTTTCGATGCGCGAAAACTCCGTAGTTCTGGTCCTTTGACCCGTAGGTCTTGGCTCTGCGTCCGAAGGACTCGAGATCCCCCGCTCCCACGAAGAAGCGGGCGAGCCGAGCCGCGTGAACAGGCGCCGGTAGTGATCCGATGCCTAAATTGCCTCCCATTGTACTCGGCGGCCTCAGTGACTTCGCCGTCTCGCGCCACCCCCCGTGTGCAGGACTTTCCGCGCTCGTCACGGTTCGCTTTTGCGGCGATCGCCTGATCGCCACGTTAGGTTTCTTCATTTCTTCCTTCTCAGCCGTACTGCATAGGACTTCACCTGGACCCTATCGTCTCTCGTCCTCGACGGCGACACCCTCGAAGTCCTGCACAACCAGTACCCTGAACGCATCCGCCTGAGCGGCATCGACTGGCCCAGAGAAGGGCCCAGCCTACGACACGCCGCGTTTGTCGTGCGGAATAACAAAGGGGCCGACCAGACAAGTATTTGTCGGAAGGACGTTCCATGACGGGGCAGGGGGTTTAAGCAGCCGCTAGCCTGCTGGGTCACACGTCACAACGACCTGAAACAAAGCGTAGGTTTGTTCGTTTTGGGCTGTCCCTTTTCCAAGGCATCCTTTATGCGTCTCTCTACAGCAACCGTCCATCGAACCACGAAGCCATGGAGGGGCGGTCAAGGAGATACTCCCATGGCAACCATACTCGTCATTGATGATGAGGAACCCATACGCGCACTACTCCGTATAGCCCTGGAGGGGCTGGCCATGAAGTCCTTGAAGCGTCGAATGGCCGTCTTGGACTTGCGCTGTATCGAGCGAGATGCAGCGGACTTAATCATCACCGATATTGTCATGCCTGAGATGGACGGCCTCGAAATGATGTTGGAATTGACCAGGAACTTTCTCAACGTCAAAGTCATTGCCATATCCGGCGGCCTAGAGGGCGAGGTCCGCTCCACGTGGCCAAGCTGTTGGGTGCGCGTCAGACGTTTCAAAAGCCCTTAGATATGGAAACATTACTCAGTGCCGTGCGCTACGAATTGGCGCATTAGCGGCAACGCCTCGGTCCTTCGCACGACCCACGACAAGTACGGGCGCACCCTTGCCGATGTGAGTCTGTTAAACTCGAAGCGAGGAAGGAACACTCCATGAGACCGGTGCGAGTTGGATTGCTAGCTGTGCTCTTGGTGGTCACTACCGAGGCGTGGGGCCAGGTATCAATCGGGAGTCTCCTCTCGTCTGCGGACTCCTCCAATTTGGAACTGGTGACGCTCCAAGGCGTGGTCCATCTGTCGCGTTCGCGCCAGAATGGACTAGGAGGGAAGTGTGGGAATGCCGCCTTCACGCTGCAAGATGACACTGGCTCTCATTGAGGTGGCGATCCGCCGCTCAAATCGTCTGATTGAACCGTTGAGAGAAGGAGATCGCGTGCAGCTGACCGCCCAAATGAAAGTCTTCCGTGACAGGGAGAACATCCCCGTTCTCATCTGTGTCGAAGCCACTGCGATTCAACACCTCGGCCAGTAACCCCTGCGACGCAAGGATCTACCACCTGCCGACGATTTGCTCTCGCGTGTGGCTAATTATCCCGCTAGCCTCTTGTGCCCTCGTTCACACCCTCCTACAATACGCCTCCCTGCGAGGCCTCTATGTCCTTCTCGATTCGTCCTTACCGTCGCTTTTCCGCAAGCAGCAGTCAGGCGCTGCCGACGGCTCTCCTCGCGTTTCTGATTTTGGTGCCGGCCGCCGCAGCCCAGGGCGTCGGCGACTTCTTCTTTGGGGACCTCAGGGCGGAAATCGCGGATCTCAGGGCCCAGCTGGCGCGCTGCGACGGTCCGCCGAACCTCGCGCTGACAAACGACAACTGCCGGGCGCGGACCCTGGTCCAGGCCAAGCTCAACCAGTTGCTCAAGATGGGCGTGATGATGGGCGAGACGATGGACGTGGGCGTGGGCGTGGGCAGATGGCCCCTCGGTATTCAGCGCCTTGGCGATGCTCGTGAAGCCGTGGCCCGCCGCGTAGAGCCGGAACATCTTGCGACGACCTCGGGGCCTCCGCCTCGTTGATCCAAAGCTCGACATGGGACCGCTTCGCGCGACCTTGGCGTCTGGCGTGGTGCCGACGATGTCGATGTTGTCGTAGCCGAAGACGCTCCCGCCCGTCAGATGCCCGGTCTGGCCTTGCGCATCATGGCGTCATACGTGGCTGCTGCGCCTGTTCCCCTTCGATCTCCGATACAAAGCCGGTGAGCGAGCCCATGATCTTGTCCATCGCGGTGTCGAGCTTGCGCTCCTGATTGCTCAGATAGAACCACACCTGCACGCCCGCGTCCGTGAGCTGCTGGAGGGCATAGGCGGTTTTGATCTGCTCACGGCCAAGCCGTGATTCTTCGCTCATGATCAGAATCTGAAATGGCTGGGCGGGTTTGAGCGCATTCATCAGCCGGATGAAGCCAGGCCGCTTCACGAACTCCGCACCGCTGATCCCGTCGTCGCTGTAGATGTGGTCCTCGCGACCGTCCAGCCCTTCTTGAGGGCGTAGGCCGTCGCATGCTCAATCTGACGGGTGACGGACTTTTGGTCGTCGCTCACGCCGTTCTGTTCGGTCGATTTTCTCGCGTAGATGGCGGCGATCATTGGTTGGTCTCTCTTGTGTTGGGCCATTTACGCCGGATAATCTTGGCCATGTGTGCGTCCCTCCTATCGAGTCGTGTCCTGCAGTGCGATAGCTTGCTTCACAAGACGGATCAATCCACCCACATGCTGCTCCATTTCAGCTTTGGTATCTTGCATGTTCACATCTGACCGTCTATGCGCGAATTCATTCCGAAGCCTCGTATAGACGGTTTCCCTATTGCTACGTCCAGGACGTGGATCTGGCGACTGCGGCACAGCCGAATCTTGACTGCGAATAAAATCATCGACTCTTACCTGTTCGTCCTCGAAGAACCTCAGGAGAAGACTGTATAGATGCATGAATTTTTCTCCTGGACTTCTCGATTGGACGGCCAAGCGATACAAGCTAAAAATGGTTCTCCAGACAGAGTGGTCCGTTCCAGTTCCGTGTTTGAGGTCAGCGGCGGGAATGCCATAGACTAGGCCTACTTGTTGTCCAATGATGGCAAGCTCGCCGGAATGGGGTTGCACCCGGGCACCGGGGGTGGATTCACAGAATCGAACCAACTCACTTACGATCTGACTGTCTTCAATGGCAAGGCTGTATCGAAACGCGATCCGATCCAAGACCGCAGTAAGTACCTTGTTCGCGATGGCTCTCCCAACTCTTTCTGTCGTTACTCCAGCTAAGTGAACAGTACTGAGAATTTCATACCCGCTTTGACTCTCAATCACAACCTTTTCAACACTAGCTTGGTTGGGGTTGAACTCGCACGAAGGAAACTTCAGGCCATTGCTTGTTATTACCGCACGAAATGTAACAGTCCCGATATACATCTTCTGGTCTCCTTCCCTATTCAACACTTGTGCGTCGCTCATCCCACCAACTCCGCCACCGTGACCTTCAGCAATTCTCCCGATAGTCCCACTCGGCCAGGGGCTTGGTCCCGCTGGCCGAGATCATCTTGGAGTTTTGGAAACTCGGTTGCGTTGAGACGCTTGGGCCTTTCCGCTTTGTTTTTGTTCAACCTTTGCGGTTCCTCTACCCACTCAAGCGCAGGGCCATTGCCACCGATTCGATAACGAGACGTTTTCATGGTGCCATCCGCATGCCTGTGCCGAGCCGAGAAAACGCGGTCAGTAGATATTTGCATTTTTGCATCCTGGTAGACCTCAGCGAACGGCCCAACAATCGAAAGAAGATCGAACAGCGCATGGATAAGAGGTTCTTGCTCACCTGACCCTCCGGGCAGGACCACTACTCCAGGATTTCGGTGAGGCGGGAACTGGCGATCGTCGAGAATATCAGTGTCATGGGTCAACAGTATCCGCTTCTGACGAAAGGCATAAGCCAATATCCTCGTCTGACCGTCCCGAAAGACCGACTTCTGAAACGTCCTTTACGTTCCATCCAAGTTCTCGGAGGAACTTGGCCGTTTCGAGCCCCAGGCTCTCGTCCACCAGGAAGCGGGCCTTTTTGCAGAAATTACGTGGCGCTGCAGCAATGTCTTCCTTCGGTGCATCGATCGGTTGCCAGCTCACAGCTCTCCTTCTAGCAACCCTCCACCGTCACGCCCAATGCACGCGCGATGCGCAGGATGTGCACAACGCTCGGCGTCGGTTTCGTCCCAGCTTCCAGTTGGGAAATGAGCGGCTGCGTGACGCGGGCCTTCCTCGCCAGGTCTATTTGGGTCCAGCCTTTGGCCTCTCGCAGCCGCCGCAGTCTCACCCGGAGCCTCCTTGTAAATGCGTTCATATAATATAACGATCATTATATTAAACGTAAGCTCCGCAATGGGCACGTTAGGGAAACGTGATTCCAAGAGAGCGCGGAGCATCCCGAATGTATCGACGTAGGGGACAGCAAACGCCTGACAAACCATTCGGGATTGGAACAGTTCTCTTTGCATCTCGTGCCAAGACCTCTTGAGTCACGATGATGCACTCTCGTCTTCGCGTATGCAATCAGCCACCCGTCGGCACCAGAAGCAAACCCCGTCTTTGCTCCGGGTAAGAACTGGGGCTGACCGTAGACCCACCCGATAATGTCCCCATAGATCTGTACGACATCGTCCGTGTCAGTTGGTACGAATCCGTTGCCGGAAGCCTCCATCCTGAACCCATCCACTCAGGTCGTATTGAAGCTGCAGCAACTCTTTCTTCACGCGATCGATGCTTTGAATGTGTCCCTGCAAAACACAACTGCTCAGGCTTCTGCCAAAACCTCGGGCTAAGTCGAAAGCGTAGTAACGGCGTGCGGCCTCGATAAAGACGTTCGCATCAAGGACGTGCATTATTGGCCACGCCGCCCCTCGAAACCGAGCATCCCAGCGTAACGGTCAAATGTCTTGCCATGAATGCCGGTGCAGCCTGTAGGCCTCCTGATATAGAAGACGTCCTTCCCTTGCGGCGCGGGCAACTGCTTCGCCAAACCGCCGGCTGATGCGCAAGTTTTGGCTTGCATAGAAGTCGCCTCCATCGGACTGCTGTTCAGCAGAACGTACTTCTTCGGCTTGGTAAGCCTGATAAAACTCGCAGAACTCATTTCGACTAATTAGCTGCAGGTCAAGCGCTCTTCGTGCGGCGACAAGCCTGCTGACCTTGAATTGGCGGGCAATCGCGTCGAAGAGGTCTGGTGCTCGACGGAGGGTAGGCCATGCTTCACGCAGCTCAACCTCTGGCACGCGAAACTCCGCAGCCACCGCGTTGCAGGCCAGTTCCGTCGGGTCGTTAGCGGGCTGAAGTTGTCGAAGGTCAAATGCCGCGCTACTGCCGAACCAGACATGCGCCAGTTCGTGCGCCAGCGTGAACATCTGCGCCGCCTTCCCGTCCGCTCCGTTGACGAAAACCAGGGGAGCATAGTTATCCACCAGCACGAAGCCGCGGAATTCAGTCGGGTCCAGCTTCCGATGCGTGTTGTTCCCAACGATGCCGTTAACAACAACAAGTATTCCGGCCTCTTCCATCGCGGTTCGCAGGTGCCGCAGAGCATCAGTCCAGGTTCCACGTTCAGCCGCCCAACCGCCTGCCAACCCAAGACGTTGTCGCATCTGTTCCGCCACAGCACGAGGGGGCAGCGCCGCGTCTTGCTGATTTGACGAAGGCTAACGGTTCTTGTCCTTGTTCGATTTGAAACTCGCGCATCCATGCCTGACGCCGTTCCATAAACTGAACCGTCTCTAGGAGATCCGGACCCGGTCGGCCCGCGGGCTCATCGCCAAGTGTCCGAAAGTGGGAATCGAGAGTCTTTCCTCTGGCGGATCGCTAAGGAACAAATACCCCAAAGGTGTCGCGGTCGCCCTCCGCAAATACCTCTAGCTGGTGCAATGTCGGCAGCTGTCTCGCCCGTTCCCACTGCGGGAGCTTGGGAAACTTTTGTTAGTAGGTTGCCTCGCGTCAGGCCGGAGCGTTCTATTGCCCACCGAAACACTGACTCATTGACGGTCACTCTAGTCATGCTCTTCCTTTACAGACAGGAGGGATATACAAGAATCCTTTTCATTCGCACTCAGGAGATTGAGCGCCTCCTTGGAGTAACAGCCGAACCTTCGCGTCCCGTTCCCGTCGTTCTTTCTCCTGCTTCTGCTGGAACCCGGCGGGTCGGCCCTTCGCCGAACGAAACGGATGGTCCTTGCGACGCACTGAAGGGCGTCCCGCGGACGGCATCATAAAGACCCCTCAGATGTCTGTCCAGGAAGCATTAGAACGGAGCCAGGGCGTTGTTCACGGGGGCATAGTGGGGGTTCTCATTTTAGGGTTGCGGGCAACCGAGGGCGTCAGGGCGCGCACGGTTCAGGTCGATCACAAGGTCCTGTAGTTACCTATAAGTAATACCAAAGTAAAGTTTTAGGGTCGCTGTGGCCTCGTTGCGAAAATGCGCCTTAGTTCGTCAGTATGCGCTCGTATCATAGCTACGAAAGGCATTTGTAATAAGAAGGTGAGCAAGGCGATCTTCATTTCGAGAAATGGATGCGCGCATACCTATGGACATTACTGAGGATCATTCATCAGGAACCCCGTGCTTCGCTCTCTCCTTCCCATACTGTCTCTCCGCTTCGTGCTTCGACAACTTTCAAGCTCAGACGATATTGTCCCTCAATATAACTGCCTGCGGGAATGTCGTGGATGGCGAATCGAGTGGGTTGGACTGTTCCAGACAATAGGAAATCGAGCGTATCTCTCATTCCAGGCGCCAATAAGCCTTCCGTTGAGTCAAAAACCTGCAATCCCAGGCTTCGCAATTCCTCTGTGACAGTTTGAGTCGCTATCGGATATTCGCGCCCTGCGTGCCACCCCTCCATCGGTCGTTGGGCTCTGAATTGAGAGCTTACAAAAGCCCGCGTTCCCTGATTCGTCTGAATACGAAAAGGGGAAAGCGCTATATTTCTCGGTTCCTTCAAACTGAGGCTTGTGATGGGTGGCTCAATGGGATTATTCGGGCATGAATGTACTACTACACCCTGCTACAGCCGCGAAAACTAACAACGCTAGACCTCTTGCCAGCATCGCCCACCTCCTGGATTGTATTGTGGCCGCACGATACGCCGAACGTGACTGCGTGACAATCCCCAGGAGCGGCACATGTTCTGCCCCACTTAAATTCTAGACAGGTTGTTTCCTGTTTTTGTGCGCCCGTTCCTCAAAGAATTCGCAATGCTCGAGACTTCGCTTTTCAAGGGACATTCAGGCGCACTCGCTCGTGACTCTGTTGAGAGGGCCACGGCTGTCTTCCACTACGATGGGTTTTGAATAATTTCAGTGGGTCTCCTGCATCCAACCTGACTAGGCTACCTTGTATCTTGAGTTGAGTGTCTCAATGATACGACGCATCATCAACCGGGGCATGATAGACCGACGCTACCGAGGTCCGCTGAGACCGTTGGACAGCCAGGGTCGTCATGCCCTTCCTGACCAAGCCCGAACAGTTGCGTGGGCCGTTGAGCCCGTATCATGCAAGGCTGGGCCACCAAGGAGGACATGATGACGAGTACGCAGGTCTTTGTCGGCATTGATGTCTCGAAAAGCAGTTGGACCTTGCCTTCCGACCAGAGGGGACGGTTCGCCGCCCCCAACGATGAGGCCGGGTTTGCTCAGGTGATCGAACGCCTGAGCACCGTCTCCCCGCCCTGGTGGTGTTGGAAGCCACTGGGGGATAGAGATTCCGCTCGCGGGGGCCTTGGCTGCCGCAGGGGTACCGGTCGTGGTGGTCAATCCTCGGCAGGTGCGGGACTTTGCGAAGGCGGCGGGGAAGCTGGCCAAGACCGATGTGCTGGACGCCCAAACACTGGCGCACTTCGCTGAGGTCATGCGACCGGAGCCGCGGTCCCTGCCCGATGAGCAGACGCAGACGCTGGCGGCGATTCTGGACACGCCGCCGGCAACTCGTCGAGATGCTCACGGCAGAGAAGAACCGGCTCGGGCAGGCCCGCAAGCCGGTGCGCAAGAGCCTGCGGGCACACATTGCCTGGCTCGAGCGCGAATTGGCGCAGACGGACCGCGACCTTACTCACGCCATTCATGAGAGTCCGGTGTGGCGAGAGAAAGACGACCTGTTGCGGAGCACCCCAGGGTGGGACCCGTGTTGACCACCACGCTGCTGCGAATCTGCCCGAACTCGGCACGTTGACCGGTAAGCAGATTGCCGCGTTGGTCGGTGTGGCCCCGCTGAATCGTGACAGCGGGACGTGGCGCGGGAAGCGCACGGTCTGGGGCGGTCGCGCCCAGATCCGGGCGACGTTGTACATGGCCGCGGTGGTCGCCGCACGCTTCAATCCCGTGATCCGTGCGTTCTATCAACGCCTCTGTGCGGCGGGCAAGGCAAAGAAGGTCGCCCTGACGGCCTGCATGCGGAAACTGCTGATGATCCTGAATGCGATGCTCAAACATCGGACCCCATGGCGCACGGAACTGCTTCAGTGTGCTTGACAGCCCAAGACAGTTGCTGTCCAAGTCTTAGGTGGGGAACAACAATGCTACCGGGCAGAGAAGAGAGAGGTATTACATCATCCACATGCTTTTCTGAAAACATTTGATAGCGGTCGTGCTTAGAGCAATAATTCAGTGTTCATTCCTGCGTGGAGAGCCGGACGCCATGAGAATCAGGAGGAATACCCTCCAACTGCTCGGGACTATCCTAGCCCTGACCGGTATTTACGTCCTCACTGCTAGACTCGGACTCAGCCTAGCCTTCATTCACCCAAGCGCAACGCCAGTTTGGCCACCGACAGGCATCACGCTGGCAGCTCTCCTGATACTGGGAATCGCGTCTGGCCCGGCATCCTCCTGGGCGCGTTCCTGGCCAACATCACAACCGCAGGCTCCGTCACAACATTCTCGCCATTGCGGAGAGGAACACGCTCGAAGGATTGGTGGGTGCCTACCTGGTGAGCAGATTTGCCAACGGTCCTCACTTCTGCGAGCGCCCGCAGGATATTTTCAAATTCACGTTGCTCGCCGGCGTGGTAAGCACGATGGTCAGCGCCACAATCGGTGTGACTAGTCTCGCCCTAAGCGGCCTTGCTAGTTGGACCGACTACACATCCATTTGGTTGACGTGGTGGTTAGGGGATGCGATGGGTGATTTCATCATCGCCCCACTGGTGATGCTCTGGAGCGAGAATCCTTATGTGCGATGGAACCGCTATGAGATCTTCGAGTTGGCCCTGTTGCTGCTGCTGTTGTTTCTTGGTGGCCAGATGATATTTGGGAGAGTGCTCCCGACCAACGCCAAAAATTATCCGCTGGATTTCTTATGTGTGCCCGTCCTCGTGGTGGGCAGCCTTTCGGTTCGGCCCACGCGAAACAGCGCGACGACCGCTGTCATGCTATCGGGAATCGCACTCTGGGGCACTCTGCATGGCTTTGGTCCCTTTGCGAAGGACACCCTGAACGAGTCCCTTCTGTTGTTACAGCTGTTCATGGGGTGCACCGCGGTAATGGCCCTAGTTTTGCGGTTGTCGTGTTGGACCGGAAACGGGCCGAGGAGGTCCGTGCCCGACTCGCTGCCATCGTGGAATCCTCTGTTGACGCCATCGTTGGCATAACTATGGAGCGGACAGTGGTCAGTTGGAACCGGGCTGCCGAGCGACTTTTCGGCTACCCAGCCGGGGAAGCGATTGGGAGCCCGATCAGCGTTTGTGATGCCTCCTGACCGCGTGCACGAGGAGAACCAGATTATCGACCGCTTGAAGAGGGATGAGTACATTGACCATTTTGAAACCGTACAACGGCGGAAAGACGGTCAGGAGTTCCCGGTTTCTTTGACCATCTCGCCGATCAAGGATGCCACGGGGAAGATCATTGGCGTCTCCAAGAGTGTCCGTGATATTTCCGGATAAAAAGCGAGCCGAGGAGCAGATCCAAGCCTCCCTGAGGGAAAAGGAAGTTTTGTTAAGAGAAATCCATCACCGGGTCAAAAACAATTTACAAGTCATCTACAGTTTACTCAGACTGCAATCGAAGTTAGTCACTGATCCAAAGGCCTCAGCCCTGTTCAAGGACAGCCAAGCGCGGGTCAAAGCCATGGCGCTGGTCCATGAAACGTTGTGGCAGTCAAAAAACCTTTCGCGGATTGATATGTCCGAGTATTCTCGGATACTAACCAGACGTTTGTTTGAGTCTTACGGGATTTCATCCGATACTCTTGGACTCAACCTCAACATTGCACCTGTATCGTTTAGCATGGAGACAGCAGTTTCGTGTGGGCAGTTGATCAACGAGCTCGTGTCCAACTGTTTGAAGCATGCCTTTCCAAATGGCCGAACAGGGGACGTCACTGTTGAACTGTTGTCCAACGGCAATGACACGTATCTGCTTACCGTAAGCGATAATGGGGTTGGTCTTCCACCGGATTTCGAAGTCGGCAAGGCTGAATCCTTAGGGTGGCAACTGGTTCCGGATGCTGGTCGAGCAGCTCAATGGTACGTTCGAGTTGCAAGAGAGCGCGGGCACTACCGTGAGACTCACCTTTTCGGAAATTCACTACAAAGTGGAGGATATAAGTGCCATGTCCCGGACACGGATCCTTATCGTCGAAGACTGAGCCCATCGTCTCGAGAGATATTCAGGATACTATAGTAAGTTTTGGCTATGAGGTGGCCGCGACGGCCTCCTCTGGTGAGGAGGCGGTCAAAAAGGCCGCCGAGTGGACGCCCGACTTGAGTATTGATGGATATTGTGCTTAAAGGGGACTATGGACGGCGTGGAAGCCGCCGCATGTATCCAGGCACAACGTAATGTCCTCGTTGTGTATATGTCGGCACATAGCGAGATAGAGATCCTCGACCGAGCCAAGCTGACCTGTCCGTATGGCTATGTTATGAAGCCCTTTACCGAGCGGGAGTTGGCTATGGCGATCGAGGTGACGCTTGCGAGAAGAATCGAACCTCCAACCTGCAGTTGACAAAATTGAGTCACTCCACACTGAGCCAACCTCAAACAATGTACTACCCGAGTTAATTTCTGGACAGTTTGTTGAATATTGGCAACTATTCATTCTACAGAGAATTCAGCCCTCTTTAAGTCTCCACCTCTCAAAGGGACAGCCGGGTGCACTCGCTCGTGACTCTGTTGAGAGGCCCTCGGCTGTCTTCTTCTACGATGGGCTTTGAACAATTTCAGTGGTTTTCCTGCATCCAGCTGACTAAGCCACCTGTCCACAATTTAAGTAGGGCACAACAGTAGGGGAGACCGCAGCAGTTCTCGATGCAGAGTGGCAGCTGGGTGCTACCGATGTCCCTTGGGAAGGTGAGGCTCGAAGACGGTTGAATTCTCTGCGGAGTGGATGGTTCGCACTGTGAAACAAGCTGTCCAACAATTTTAAGTAGCGCAGTGTAGGCACCTTCAGCGATCGTTTCTATCCAGCGGTATCAGTCTTTGAAGACATCTGGATAGACCTCTTTCATACATGCTTGGCAGATACCATGACTAAACTCAGCCTCTGAATGGTCCTGGATGTACTCCTCTAGTTGTTGCCAATCCCCGGCGTCGGTCCGCACCCGCTTGCAGTGGGCACAGATCGGAATAAACCCGCGCAACACCTTGACTTCTCAGCAGCGCTTGTTCGAGTTCCTGTGTGCGCAGGAGCAACTCCTGCCTCTCGCCTTGCGCGTGAACCGTTCTTCTCTTAAGGCGAGGGCCGAGGACACGCGGGCAACGAGTTCCGCTGGATTGACTGGTTTACGGATATAGTCCATCGCACCTGCCGCAAAGGCCGCGAGGAGATCCTTCTCCTCGGTCTTCACGGTAATGACGATAATCGGGATACCCTGGAGCCATTCGGTCGTCGTGATCCGGCGGCACGCTTCCAGTCCATCCACGCCAGGCAGCATGATATCCATGAGGATGAGATCAACGGCTCCCGGCCTCTGAACCAGCGTTATCCCGGCCCAAGATCCCAAAAGCGGCCTCAGCAGAATCGGCAAACATCAGCGACCCGTAGCCGGCGGCCCGAAGCCTGGTCGAGAGCAGTTCCTGCTCATCGCGTGAATCATCCACAATTAAAATGGCCACGATTTTCTCCCTTTGCGGAGGAGGTTAGAGGGGTGCATCGAACGGGTCATAACGATTCGTTTTTGAATGGGCGACAGGATAATTCAAATCATTCGGGGAAATCACCCCCTCCCTACCGATTTCAAAGAGAGGTTTTGAAGAAGGCGGGTCGGACTTTCTGGCAGGAAGGGATCTTAGAAATCCCTAGGGGTAAAGAAAATGGTTGAGGGCACCCGCGCCGGCCCCCGTGCCGTTGCCCCGATCGCGCGCTGGAGCCGACCGGTCGCCAGCTACCCACGTCGGCGCATGACTCGCCACACTGTCGTGGGATCGCAGAGCAGACCGTGGCGCTTGAGCAGGGCATGAATCCATCGGTATCCGTCGGACGCCGGGCTGGCCCCCGAAAGCCTGCTGGTTGCCGCGTCCACCTCCGGCCGCCTCACCAGCCACCCGCTCCGCAGTTTGCCTGGGCTCGGCACGCCACCGTCACCGAACATCCCGCCGTCCTGCCACTCACCGTACATCCCCTCGGGTCATGTGAGTCCCTTGCGCGCGTAGGTGTTTTTACCACGTCCGCCTCCAAGCCCCTCCGCCCCAGCGCCCGCTCCAGCTCATCAACCCGTTTCTGCAAGCCCAGCACGTGGCTCTTCGGCACCAGTTCGCCTGGCTCCTTGAGCCCCTGATCGAGCTGCCCTTCCAGCGGTACATATGAGCCGCGTGTACCGCATACTTCCGGCCAATCTCCTCCAAGGGCACCCCGGTCTGCCACTCCTGCTGCACCGTCAGTTTCTGATCGGCGCTCCAGCGTCGCCGTCGACCACGACCCGCGGGGACGGTTTCACCGCGTCATGTTCATTTATTCCTCCTGACTTATGGTACCTGTCCACAATTTAAAGTGGGGCACAACACTTAGTCAGCGGGCCTTCACTATACATTAGTACCGAGCTGAGTCTTCGATTCTGAACGTCAAAAAGACTGTGTCACTATCTTGAAAGTCTCGTTGGGGACACCAATCCTACCTGTCATCTCCTCATACTTGACTCGCCGTTTCAGTCCTTTCATTCAGTTGAGTTTGTCGTGTGAGCTGGATACACTGGCCAGCGACTGGGTCGCTTCTTCTAGTAGGCTGCGGAAAAACTATGCAGGAACGCAAGAGCGTCAGTGGTCCGCACGTGTGGTACAAAGGAGGAACATTCATGCAGGATAGCTGCGTGAGACTGGCGAGAAAGGGCGAGACGGGGGAGAGTTCGAGGTCAGAAGTTCGAGGTTTTCGGAACTTCGAACCCCGAACTTCGGATCGCGTATTTCTCGCATGTCGTACGCTTGAGAGGCTGGCGGACTTTTTCAGCATCCTGCTAGAACCCTACGGCGACGGAGGTGGCAATGCGTGGACAACAGACGATGTTGTGGACTGGAATCAGCCTCCTGACAGGGTTAGTCTGTCTTGGGGCGGTAGAGCCACAGCCATCGAAGGGCGGGCAGGCGGTTTTGTCGGTCGAGGCAAGTGGAGGGCTTGATGGCGCTCCGATGGTCCTCATTCCTGCCGGTCCATTCACTATGGGTAGTAACGATGGCCTCCCCAATGAGCGGCCTGAACACACCGTAACGCTTGATGTCTACTACATCGATCGGTATGAAGTCACCCTCAGCCTCTATCGAAAGTTCCTGGAATCGGGGAAACGCGAGTCTCCTCCGACATGGGACGAGGAGGCGGCGACGGCGGTTGGAGATCGGCCAGCCATTGGGATGAGATGGGAATCGGCAGCCGCCTATTGCCAATGGGCGGGAAACGGCTTCCGACGGAGGCTGAGTGGGAGAAGGCGGCACGGGGGACCGACGGGCGCCGGTATCCGTGGGGAGATATGCAACCGTTCGTCGACATTGCAAACTATAACCGAGGAATGTGGGTCAGTGAAGCCATCACGTTGGTGGCGGTCACCAGCGGTCTCGAAGGAATGAGTGTGCGGCATGGGCTCAAAGAGGGCGGAAGGAGCCCGTTTGGCGTCTCTCACATGGCGGGGAATGCGGCAGAATGGGTGGCTGACTGGTATGAGCGCGACTATTATCAAAGAGTCCTTGGAGGAGCCCACCCGGGCCGGCTACTGGTGAGAGGCGCGTGCTGCGAGGTGGGTCATGGGCTGATTTACCGTCCGCTTTGCGTGTGACGGCGCGGTTCTCAGCTGAGCCGGATTTTGAGGATCGGACGATCGGATTTCGCTGTGCCATGGATATGCCGAAGTGAGAGTATTACTGGCCTGGTGCAGGCCGGAGAATGTTAGCGATGCAGTAGATATCTCCCCCGCATTACTCATGAAGGTTCGTTGCGGAGCGAGCGGTGCAGACGGCACTAGACGTGAAGCCCGAGCATACTGCACGAGTTGACCAGGCAGCCGCGTATCCGCGCTTGCAGCGGAACCTTCATGAGTAATGCGGGCGAGACTCAGCCAGTAATGTTGGTTCTTCGCGTCACGGCACTGCCGGACTTTTCCTGTGACCGGTTCCATGCCTGAACGATTGATCACACCCCTCATCGTGACTGCGCTGCTACTGGGGACGTTGTTGGCCCTCCGTTCCACCAATTCCTCTACGGTGACGCCGGTGCCTGTCTCATCGGTGGCAGCGCTTACCCTGACACGGTTCCGCTGGTCATCGGAGACGAACCGATCACAGAGATCTTTACGAGAGCCGGCTGCGCGGTGTGCCACACCGTTCCGGGTATTCCAGGGGCCGATGGGCGCGTAGGGCCGCCTCTCTTATTAGGCACCACGGGGCCTGCGCGATTAGCCGATCCGGCTTACCGGGGCCACGCGAAGACGGTGCATGATTATGTGATCGAATCGGTCATCGACCCGGGAGTGTTCGTCGTGCCTGGATATCCGGCCGGCACGATGCCGATATGGTATGGCGCGAAGCTCAGCGCCCTCGCGCTAGAGAAGATTGCGGCGTATCTTGAGCGGCAAGGGGTTACTGTGGCTCAGTAAGCGCGGTGATCCTCGCCGGATTGGTGACGAGGCGTGTGGGTGGGTGAAAAGGCTATCGTTTACGCAGGGGGTCACATTTCCTGAGGCTCCCCTGGATCTTGAAGGCACTGTTCGTGGGGTCGCCTGATTTCTTGTCGAGGAGCGCGTTGATCGCATCGTCCCCTCTAAGACCTTCGATCTTGATCTTGAGCCGGAGATTGTTGGCGCTATCGGCATTGATCAGGGCTTGTTCGAGCGAAATCCTCTCTTCCTTATACAGTTGGAACAAGACGTGGTCGAACGTCTGACAGCCTTCCTCCACGCCTTGTTCCATCGCTTCTTTGAGCAAATCGACTTCGGCCTTCTTGATGAGATCCTTAATGCGGGGCGTGTCGAGCATGATTTCCAGTGCCGGGGCCCGCTTTCCGTCCACGGATGGCACGAGCCGCTGAGAGATGATGGCGCGAAGATTGAGCGACAACTGGAGATAGATCTGCGCATGCCGCTCTACCGGGAAAAATTCATGATGCGCTCGATGGCCTGGTTCGCGTTGTTCGAGTGAAGGGTGCCGATGCAGAGGTGCCCGGTTTCCGCGAAGGTGATCGCGGCTTCCATTGTTTCCGTATCCCGGATTTCGCCGATCAGAATCACATCCGGCGCTTGTCGCAGCGTATTTTTGAGTGCATTTTGAAATGAGAGCGTGTCGAAGCCCACTTCTCGCTGCGTGATGAGCGATCGCTTATGATTGTGGACGAACTCGATCGGGTCTTCCACGGTCACGATATGGCCGGGATGGATGGTGTTACGGTGGTCGATCATGGCGGCGAGGGTCGTGGATTTTCCGGAACCGGTGGCTCCGACTACCAGCACTAACCCGCGCTTTGTCATGGAGATGTCTTTTATAATCAGAGGCAAGCCCAGCTGCTCGACGGTCTGGATCTCGGTTTTGATATGCCGAAAGACCAAGCCGACGTTCCCTCGCTGCCGAAAAATATTGACACGGAAACGGCCGAGCTCTTTGTAGTAGAGGGCCAGGTTCATTTCCATCTTTTCCTCGAATTCCCCACGCTGCTGGCCGCGCATCAGCGCCAGCGCGAGAGCTTCGAGTTGTTCATTGGTAAACGGCGGTGCGTCGGTTTGTTGTGTCGAGCCGTGGACGCGATAGGCGGGACCCGAGTCGACGGTCAGATACAAGTCTGACGCTTCTTGATCCACCATGACTTTCAAGAGACTACGAACATCCATCGTTGCCCCCGTTTCTTCCTGCGAGGTATCTTAGGCTGCGCCGCCCATTGCGGTTCCAAACAAATTGGGATTCATGCTGCGAGATTGGGCTTCGCCCTTCGTGACGACTCCACGCATTGCTAAATCGTATAGCGCCATGTCCATCGTTTGCATGCCGTCTTTCTGACTGGCCTGCATGACCCCGGGGATCTGGTGCAACTTGCCCTCTCGGATGAGATTCCGGACCGCGGTCGTGGCGACCATGATTTCGAGGGCGGCGACACGCCCGCCTGATTTTTTCTTCAGCAGGGTCTGCGTGATGACCGCTTCCAAGGCTTCTGCGAGCTGTGAGCGAATCTGGGACTGTTGGTTTGGGGGAAAGGCGTCGATGATGCGGTCGACAGTTTTCGGCGCGCTGGAGGTGTGGAGTGTGCCAAAGACCAAGTGGCCCGTTTCCCGCAGCAGTCAACGCGAGCTGGATGGTTTCCAGGTCGCGCATTTCACCCACGAGGATGATGTCCGGGTCTTCGCGGAGGGAGGCTCTCAGCGCGTTCGCGAACGACAGGGTATGGACGCCCATCTCCCGCTGATTCACGAGGCATTTATTTGTCTTGTGGATGAATTCGATCGGATCTTCTATTGTGATGATGTGGCCTTCGAATGTGTTGTTCAAATAATCCACCATGGAGGCCAGGGTCGTCGATTTGCCAGACCCGGTTGGGCCGGTCACAAGGATCAGCCCCTTTCCCGATCGCAGAGCTGTCGCACGATCGGAGGCATGCCGAGCTTTTCCATCGGAATGATCGTGGTGGGAATATTCCGGAAGACGGCGCCAAGCCCACGATTTTGGACGAAGACATTGACGCGGAATCGGGCGATGTCGCCCAGTTCAAAAGAAAATCACACTCGCGCTTTTCCTCGAAATTTTTCCGCTGGGTATCGCTCATCATGTCATAGATCAGCGAGTGCGTCTCTTCCGTGGTCAGTGCGGGATGATCGAGTTTCTTGAGGTCCCCGTTCATACGGATCATCGGTGGCTCGCCGGCGCTGATGTGACAATCCGACGCGCCCTCCTTTGCCGTGAAGGTCAGAAGCTTCGAAATATCCATGAAGAGGACTCCCCGGTATGAAAGGATAGGATGATGGTTTGTCGGGCCTCAGTACTGACTACTTGCGAGCATAATGCCACAGGATGATGAGAAAGCAAGGAAATAGCCGGAAGCGGCTGCATAAATTCTTCGGTGGCTTACTGTAGAAGATAGGTGAGGGCTTCGATCAGATCAGTCCCGCCGATTGCCCTGCGCGTTGAAATGCGGTGAGGGCGTGATCGATGTGGCTGGGGTGTGCTCGGACGTTACCGTGACGCGGATGCGGCTGGTGGCGTCCGGAACGGTAGGAGGACGAATCGCCGGAGCATACACGCCTTCTGTGAACAAGTGTTCGGCAAACGTGATTGCGGTTTCAGCATTGCCGACGAGAATCGGCATGATCGGACTGACGCTGGGGGACAGGCTGAATCCCAATTGTGTCAATCCTGAGAACAATCGTTCGCGGTTGGCCCACAAGCGTGCACGTCGTTCCGGCCTCGTTGCATGACCCGTAACGCTGCCGTGACGGCAGCAGCCGAACTCGGTGGGGGCGCCGTGGTAAAGATGAAGGACCGGCTCGTGTTCATGAGGTAGCGGATCAACGTCGAGGGCCCGGCGAGGTAGGCGCCACTGCTACCGAAGGCTTTGCCCAAGGTCCCCATCTGAAACGGGATCTGTGTATCGAGGCCGAAATGTTCGACCGTTCCTCGTCCATGGGGTCCCATCACGCCCGTGCCGTGGGCGTCATCGATATAGAGGTCGGCCTCATAGTCCTGGGCTAACCGACTGAGTTCGGGCAACAACGCGAGGTCTCCGTCCATACTGAACAGGCCGTCGGTCACAATCAGGGTACGTCGCGCCCGGCGTCTCTTGGCCAGAAGGGACTGGAGGTGGCTGGTATCGTTGTGGCGATAGATTCGAAAGTCGGCTGCGCTTAGACGGCAGCCGTCGATCAGGCTCGCATGGCACAAGCGATCGGCCAGGATCAATCCGCCTTGTTCGATCAGTGCAGGGATGGTCCCAATGTTGGCAAGGTAGCCGGAGCTAAAAATCAGCGCGGCTTCGGTTCCTTTGAACTGTGCCAGGGTAGACTCTAGCTCTTGGTGGGGCGGCAACGAGCCTGAAACCAACCGAGCGGCTCCGGCTCCGGCGCCAAACCGTTGTGTCGCCTCGATGGCGGACTGTATCACCTCCGGGTGCATGGCCAGCCCCAAATAGTCGTTCGAAGCGAGCAGGAGGACCTGGCGTCCTGCCATTTCAACCACCGGACCGACGCCGGAATGGAGCGGAGTGAGGCGCCTGGTCAGATGTCGCGCAGCCAATTCGTTGAGTCGTTTTTCAAACATGTGAAGTGGCCAGTCTTTAAAGATGGGAGAGGGTGTGCCTTCTGAGAATCGCACGAAGCTGCTGCCTCATTGACAAAATCGTGACATCCTGAGTATAAGGCGCGCACACAATTTGAGGAAACGGGCCCCGCCCTCTCCGACGAATCCATCCATGAGCTACCGTATCAAGATCCCGGCGAAAACTCTTCCGGTCGATGAAGCCCACATGTTGAGCTGGCTTGACCTTACGCTGCATAGGTCACTGGATTATCGACGCCCCTTGCTGGTCGGTCTGGGAGTGTTGGTGCTTGCGGCTGGCGTGGTTGGAGGGGTTTTTTATGTTGACCGCCAGGCTGCGCAGCAAGCACAAGACCTTGAACGTGAGGCGATGCGCTTCTTGACTACTCCTTCTATAAACGATCCTCAAAAGGCTGATCCACGCGCTCAAGGAAGCGATCACGAGGTATCGGCAAATTGTCGATCAATACCCACGAACCCCCACGGCACCACTCGCGTTGTATCATTTGGGGAATACGTTGGTCCAGGCCAATGAGCAGAACGCGGCTATTGAGGCCTATCAGCGATTTCTTGCATTATATAGTTCGAATCCCTCAATGGCTGGGTTGGTGCAACAACGTTTGGCCTATGTGTACTTGCTCAAGGGAGACCGGGACCAGGCAGTGAAGGCACTCACCGGCATCTTGAGACCCCGGTACTTTGAACCGGGATCAGGCGTTATTTGAGTTGGCCCGGCTGGAAGAGTCGCAAATGCGGCTTGAGGGGGCCGTGGCTCGCTATCAGGAGCTGATAAAGACCTATCCGAACTCTCCCTTCACCAGTGAAGCGACGATTCGGACCAAGATCATGGATGTCAAGAAATCGCAGGAATCAACGCCTGCCTCGCCGCCGAAGGCCCCGGCCATTGCTGAGCCACAGAAGAGTCCTCCAGCTGCCCCTCCACTACAGGCAAGAAAAAACCTAGACTCTCAGGTCTGTGGGTGTGCCGGCTCTCGGCTTGGTCCGTTCTACGGATCGGCGGGAAGGGGGCGAATATAGCAGGCTGCAGAAAAACTCTGTGGGCACGCCGGAGTTTCACTGGTCTGCACGTCTGGGATAAGTGGAGAACACCCCCGCAGGATAGCCGCGCGAGACAGGCGGGACGAATAAGACGTGGAAGGTTCGAGGTACGAAGTTCGAAATGTTCGGAACTTCGAACTCCAAACTTCGAACTACGGATCGCGCCTTTCTCAGATATCTCGCGCGGCACGGTCAATGGACAGGACGCTGGCGGACCTTTTCGGCACCCTGTTAGCGGCTGATAACGAGAAAGTCGCCTGGTCGAATAGTCGGGCCGGAGAGGTTATTCTTCGTTTTGAGCGTCTTGAGCGGGATGCGAAAGCGTTTCGACACTTTTCCCAGCGTATCTCCCATGCGGACTTTATACCAGTGAGAGGGCCCGGCGGTTACAAACTGAGCCTTTGCAGGAAGCTGTGGGAACTTGTAGGTCGGGATGCGGTCAAGCAGCTGTTCCACTTTCGCTTTCGTTCCCACTGGAACCTTCAGGTGGTAGGTCTCGTCGCCTGGGGTGTCGCGTCTCGCCGCAGCTCAGGATTTAAGAGCCGAAGTTCTTCATAGGGAATGCCGGTGACATTGGCGATCGCGCGGAAATGGACGGGTCGTGTGATGATCGCTTCATCAAATTGATGGGGCTCGGCAGATTCCTGAGTGAAGCCGTATCGATCGGGGTTCCTCGCGATAATCGTGGCGGCCATAAATCGCGGCACGTACTCCTTCGTCTCGCGCCGAATCAATCGTGTCTTTGAAATCTCGGAAAAGCTTTCGGCCCGAGCCTTGTGGAGGGCTCGCATCACCTTGCCTTCTCCGGCATTGTAGGCAGCCACCGCGAGCGGCCAGGCACCGAAGAGGTCGTAGAGATCGCGGAGATAGCGTGCCGCCGCAACCGTTGACTTGATGGGATCCCGACGTTCATCAACGTACCTGTCGACGCGGAGCCCATAGACCCTGGCTGTGCCCTTCATGAACTGCCAGGGGCCTGTGGCTTTGGCTCGTGAGTACGCGTAGGGGTTGAATCCACTTTCCACCAGTGAAAGGTAGACCAGATCGCTGGGGAGGTGAAATTCCGTGAAGATTGTCTCGACAAGGGGCCGATAGCGGCTGAGTCGGAAGAGCCACTGTTCGAAGCGACCGTGGATGGCCGTATTGAAGTAGCGAATGTGGGCCTGGACCGAGGAGTCCATGACAATCGGAACATTGTAACTTGCATATTCTGCCTGATCTTTGGCATTTCGGGAAGGGTCTTGTGTCTGGGTTAGTTCAGCCGGAGGATTCAAGGCATCTGAAAACCGCGCGGTCGCCGGTGAACTTCCCGCTGGGTTCAGCTGTAAGAGGTCTTCAGCCCTCGGAACACTGCTAGTCGTTGCTGTTGGGGGCGTGGTGGCCTCTGGTGGCGGGCCTTCGGTATCGACCGGGACCAGATTTGCGTCTGGGTCGTCTTCCGCCGCTGCGTTCTCTTCCACAAGAAGCGTAGACGGGTCAGCCGTAGCGGGTTCGGAAGGAGTTGCAGCCTGCACTACCATAATAGTAGTAGGGGAGAAGCTGAACCACATTCCGAGCAGGAGAGCCATCGGGAGGACAGCATGTCCTGGCCTGAGTGGCCTCATCGAAGCGCGGTGGCAATCAGGATCGTGTGAGAGGTTTGTCATGTTCTGTGAGGCTAGACTATCGATGGACTGCGCTCGTGTCAAGGAATTGCAATGGGAATGACGCCCCTCCTTTGGTAGCACAGAGGCCAGGTGCTCCAGCATTCGCACAAAACTGTAAGCGGAAGTAATGCTGGCATCAAAAGGCCACAACAGTCTGAAAACACGCGTGTCTACACGGTTCCTCGCCTTGACAGCTTTTGGGGGCAATGGTATCGTCCCACCTCCCCGCGTAAGATGTTTCATGTTTCATCCGGTAGGAGGATCAGTCGATGCTGAAACGGTATTTGCTGGCTCCCGGTCCGACGCCTGTGCCCCCTGAAGTGCTGCTGGCCATGGCGCGGCCCATGTTCCATCATCGTGCCCCCGAGTTCGATAAGGTATTCGCGGAGGTCCGTGATGGACTCAAGTGGCTGTTCCAAACGAAAAATAACGTGCTCATGCTGGCGGCTTCCGGAACCGGAGGCATGGAAGGTTCTGTGTCTAACTTTCTCTCTCCCGGCGACAAGGCCCTCACCATTAACGGGGGAAGTTTGGGGAACGATGGACCAAGCTCTGTAAGACGTTCGGCGCCGAGGTGACCGAAATCAAGGTGGAATGGGGGCGGGCCGTCGATCCCCAAGCGGTGGCCGATGCGCTGAAAAAGATCCTGGAATCAAAGCGGTGTATGTGCAGGCAAGTGAAACCTCCACCGGTGTGGCGCACAACATCAAGGCTCTTGCTGAGATCGTGAAGCCATATGGCGAGACCATACTTGTGGTGGATGCCATTACCGCCCTCGGAGTGTTCGACATCAAGACCGATGAGTGGGGAATCGATGTCGTGATTACGGGCTCGCAAAAGGCGCTGATGCTCCCTCCGGGCCTTGCATTTGTGAGCGTAAGTGATAAAGCTTGGCAGTTGGCAGAGAAAGCGAAGAACACGGCGTTCTATTTCAATTTCAAGAAAGAGCACGAGAATCAGCAGAAGAATCAGACGGCCTATACCCCGGCCGTGTCTCTCATTGTCGGCTTGCAGGAAGTGTCTGAAGATGATGAAGGCGGAGGGGCTTGAGGGGGTGTTCGGCCGCCAAGCCATGCTCGCGAAAGCCATGCGTGAAGGGGTGCAGGGTGCCGGGCTGTCGCTGTTTCCAAAAGAGTCGCCCAGCGATGCCCTCACCGCTATTTCAGCGCCGGAAGGCATTGACGGGCAGGCCATCTACAAGAACCTGCGTGTCCAATACGGCATGACGGCGGCCGGTGGGCAAGACCATTTGAAGGGGAAGATCTTCCGACTCTCTCACATGGGCTACATGGACCGCTTCGATATCATCATGGCGGTGGCAGCCGTTGAAATGGTACTCAAAGGGCTGGGGCATCCCGTAAAGCTTGGAAGCGGTGTCGCAAAGGCGCAAGAAATTCTCATGGCGTAGGGGTTACGCCTCGAAATTCTTACGATAGGGCAGGCACAATGGGCATGAAAATTCTCATCAGCGATAGTTTGTCGAAGCAGGGCGTGGAGCTGTTGGAAAAGGCTGGATTCACTGTGGTCGTGAAATCCAAGATGCCGAAGGAAGAGTTGTTCAAGGAGATCAAGGACGCCGATGGGCTGATCGTGCGGTCCGGGACGAAGGTGACGGCCGAGTTGATCGCAGCAGCCGAGCGCCTGAAAGTCGTGGGGCGGGCCGGGTCAGGGTTGGACAATGTCGATACCCCGGCGGCCACCCGTCGGGGCATCGTGGTCATGAATACACCGGGCGGTAATACGGTCACCACTGCTGAGCACACCATGTCGCTGATTTGCGCCATGAGCCGGCGCATTCCCCAAGCCACCGCGTCCGTGAAGGCCGGCAAGTGGGAAAAAGACAAATTCATGGGTGTCGAACTCTACAACAAGGTCCTCGGCATCGTCGGCGTGGGGCAAATCGGCAGCCATCTCACGAAGCTGGCGCAGGGGATCGGCATGAGTGTGCTTGCCTACGATCCCTATTTGGCCGAAGAGCGCGCGCAGAGGATGGGCGTTACCCTGATGTCGCTGGATGAACTCTTTAAGCGTGCCGATATCATCTCTGTCCACACGCCGTTGACGACTGAGACCAAGGGCCTCATCAATGCGCAAGTCGATCTCGACGATGAAGCCGGGGTGATGATTGTGAATTGCGCCCGAGGCGGGATCATTCATGAGGGTGATCTGTTTGAAGCGTTGAAAATCAAGCGCGTGGCAGCCGCCGCGTTCGACGTGTTTGAGGAAGAGCCGGTGAAGGCGGATCATCCGTTGTTGACGCTGGATAATTTTATCTGTACGCCGCACATCGGGGCCCAGACGACCGAAGCGCAGGAGAACGTGGCCGTCGGCATCGCGGAGCAGATCGTCGATTATTTCACCAAAGGCATTGCCCGCGGGCGGTCAATATTCCTTCGGTCTCTCCGGAATTACTACCGAGGCTCCAGCCCTTCCTGTCTTTAGCCGAGCAGCTTGGGAAGTTGCAAACGCAGCTGTGCGAAGGCGGGCTTGAACGCGTGACCGTCGAATACAGCGGAGAGGTTGCAAGTCTGGCGATCGCGCCGCTCACGATCGCCGTGTTGAAGGGATTGTTGAACCCGATTATGGAAGCTCCTGTGAACTACGTGAACGCGCCGATCGTCGCGAAGGAACGTGGGATTGAAGTGAAGGAAGTGAAGAGCTCCGATGCGGGCGATTTCACCAGCTTGATTCGTGTGCGAGTGGAGGCTGGTAAGAAATCGTACCAGGTGGCCGGCACGCTCTATCGCAAGAAAGATCCGCGCGTCGTGGAGATCGATCAGTTCAATGTTGAGGTTGTGCCGGAGGGACACATGCTCCTGATCCTCAACATCGATCGCCCAGGGGTGATCGGGATGGTGGGGAAGGTGCTCGGCGACAACCAGATCAACATCGTCCGGATGCAATGCGCGCTTGAGAAGCGGGCGGGAACGCGCTGCTCATCATTGGATCCGATGCGGTCTTCCCGAACACGGTGCTTGAGACGATCAAATCCAGCAAAGACATTCTCTCAGTCAAAGTCGCGGCTCTGTCCTAACTCCCGCGCGCCATCAATCAGGTCAGCCATGGTCTCCGCTCCTCCGAAGCCCCGCCTTTCTTCGGGGCAGGTCCCATCGTTCCGCGAGCGCTCGCTCGTCCCCGTGGGCATGGCGACGATTCTTCCTCACGCGGCGAAGCAGGTCCGTCGCCTTGAAGAACAGTTGCTCGCTCAAGTCAACCGTTGGGGCTACGATGAGATCATTCTTCCCACGTTCGAGTATCTCGACGTCTTGGCTCCGGGGCTTGAGCCGGAACTGATCGAGCACTGCTATCAATTCGTCGATCGTACGACGGGGCGGACGCTACTTCTCCGTCCGGATGCCACGGCGCAGATCGCCAGGACGGTCGCAATGGGGCTCACGGGCGCGACGCTGCCGTTGCGTCTCTCCTATCGAACGTCCGTCTTCCGCTACGAGCAGGAACACGCTGGGCGCGGGCGAGAAATTTTTCAGGTCGGAGCCGAGCTCATTGGCCTGGACGATGTCACGAGCGACAGCGAAGTCATCGGTTTGATGATCGAGTGTCTCCGCACGATCGGTCTTCAGTCCTTTAAAGTGTCTCTTGGACATGTGGGCTTTATTAAGGGGCTCCTGATGCGATCCGGGCTGTCGGCGCATGGGCAGAAATTGGCTGAGCAGGCGACTGCGCGAAAAGATCTGCCGAGACTCGAAGCGATCCTTGCCAGCGAGCATATCTCCAAAATGGCGGCGCGCGCCATTCGGGAAGCGCCTGAGCTGTACGGTCAAGAGGAAGTGCTGGCACGCGGACGGGTCCTCGCGGCCGGCGATCCGGCATTGGCCGCTCCGCTCGAACGGCTTGCCCAGGTGTATCAGCTGCTTTGTGCGGCAGGCCACCGGGAGTCGCTGCTTCTGGATCTCGGGGAATTCCGCGGGTTTGACTATTATGATGGTGTCGTTTTCGACGTGTTTGCCGAAGGGATGGGGGCGGAGTTAGGCGGCGGCGGACGGTACGATCACTTGATCGGTCGATTTGGCCGGCCACTGCCCTCAACCGGTTTTGGTTTGGACGTCGATCGGCTCTTCCGCACCGTGGAGTTCCCTGAGGAAGGATCGGTATCGGCGCGAGTCGACTATCTTGTCGCCGCGCCACGCCGGGCCACTCGTTTGTTGACGGCGGTCGCGGCGCAGTTGCGTCGGACTCGCTCCCGAGTGGTGCAGCAGACGATGAAGGGGAGCGACGCGGCGCTCTTGTCTGCCGCAGTGACGGCGGGGTTGGCCCAGCAGGCAGCGGCCGTGGTGGTGGTGGGTGCGCCAGGGATGGATCATGATGACGTGCTGGTGGTCGAGTCCCTCGCTGCTCACGGACATGGCCGTCGAACCGGCAATCTGAGTCGTCTTTCGAAGAAGATGGGGCTTGCCGATCTGGTGGCCGCGGCTCGTCGGTCTCGGCGGCAGGTAAAGGAACGGTCATGAAATCCATGTCAGCCGTCGATCTGTCCCAGCCCAAACTGCCCCCTCAGAATGTGGAGGCCGAGCAATCGGTTCTCGGCGCAGTCCTCCTCGACAATAGCGCGATGGCCAAGGCGATGGAATTGCTGGTCGAAGAGAACTTCTACCGCACGTCGCATCGGAAGATCTATCGTGCGATGCTGGAATTGTCGGAAGTCGGAGAAGTGATCGATCAGATTACGTTGACGGAACGGTTGAAGGCGCAGGGAGAAATTGAGGCCATCGGGGGAGCAGCCTATTTAGCGGAGCTCGTGCAGAGCGTGGCCAGCTCCGCCAATATTCGCTACCACTGCAAGATCGTGCGCGACAAGGCGCTGCTGCGAGAGCTGATCCATACCTCCACGGAAGTCCTCACGCGTGGGTACGAAGGCACCTCATCAGTCGATGACCTGCTCGATTTCGCGGAGCGGTCGGTGTTCAGCATCGTCCAGGGGAAACTGGATCGGTCGTTCACCCCCATTAATTCCATCATTAAGGAAAGTCTCGACCTCGTCGATAAGCTGTCAAAGCGAAAAGAACATATCACAGGTGTTCCCACCGGCTTTTACGACCTCGACGACATCACGGCGGGGCTCCAACCCTCTGACCTCGTGGTGATCGCGGGGCGGCCCAGCATGGGGAAGACGAGCCTGGCACTGGGGATGGCAGCCCATGCCGCCATCCACGCGGGCACCGTGGTCGGAATTTTTAGCCTTGAAATGTCAAAGCCGCAGATCGTACTGCGCATGTTGAGTTCAGAAGCGAGAGTCGACTCGCATGGCCTCCGAACCGGCAAGCTTCAGAAGGAGGATTGGTGGCGTCTTGCGGAAGCGGCAGGTCGGCTGGAACAAGCGCCGATCTATATCGACGATACCGGCGGCATCACCGTACAGCAGATGCGAGGTAAGGCGCGTCGGTTGAAAGCCGAACGGGGGCTGGATCTATTGATTGTCGACTACCTCCAGCTGATGCAGGGGCGGAGCGATTCGGAATCCCGTCAGCAGGAAATCTCCGATATTTCTCGCTCGCTGAAAGCTTTGGCTAAGGAGCTCAATGTACCGGTCGTCGCGCTGTCGCAGCTCAGCCGTGCGGTGGAAGCCCGGAAGCCACCGATTCCCATGCTGGCCGATCTCCGCGAGAGCGGCGCGATCGAGCAGGATGCCGACGTCGTCATGTTCATTTACCGTGAGGACGTGTATGACCAGAATTCCGAACGGAAGGGCATTGCCGATATTCTCGTGAGTAAACATCGCAACGGCCCGATCGGGAGAAAGGAACTCTTCTTCCACGACCGCTTCGCGAAGTTCGAGAGCCTCGACAATCGAGAAGTCGTTTGACCCTGTGTCACCCCACTCGTATAATATTTCTGACCACCACAATCTCATCTGAATCCACCAAGAGGATCGTTCGATTGTTCACGACACGAGTCATTCCTGAGCCGAACGGTAAATAGCCGAGGGTCTCACCGTGCTCTCGCATCATGTGTGTGCTGATCTCCCTGATGGTGGTGGCCTGCGCCGCCGCGCCTCAGACGCCTGAAAGGATGCTTGCCTCTGCCGGCACGCCGAAGGCTACACCCTCGATTCATCCCCCGATGCCGCCGCGTCCTATCATTTCATGCTGGGGTACCAGGCCGAGCTTGCGCAGGACATGGATCGTGCGATTGAGGAATATCAGGCCGCGCTGAAGGCGGATCCGGCGTCCCAGTCTGTGAAAGCCCGGCTGGCCGGTCTCTATTTTTCGCTGGGCGATATGCCCAATGCCGTACGCTATGCGGACCAAGTGGCAGAGGGACCGAGCCAAGACGGTCAGCTGCTCACGCAGATGGCAGGTATTTTAGCCAGTGCGGGGCAAGGGGAGCGTGCGGTGAAACTGTTGGATCGCGCGATCGAACTCGATCCGACCTCCGGCGATCCCTATTTTACAAAGGGTCTGTTGCTCCTGAATCTGAAGCGGCAGCCCGAGGCGGAACAGGCCATTCGAGCTGGCTTGGCGCTGGCTCCCGAATCTGCCGTGGGCCATTATCACCTGGGGCGCATGCTCCTCGATGCGGGGAAAGGGGAAGAGGCGGCGGCGAGTTTGGAGCGGGCGATTGCGGTCAATGCCTCGTTTGAACCAGCCTATCTTGCGCTCGCCTCGATCTATGAGTCACGGCAGGAACAGGATCGAGCGGTCGCCGTGCTACGGAAATATCTCCAGAGTGTGAACCCGCGAAACCGGGACATCCGGCACCAGTTGGTTCGGCTCTATGTGGCCGACGAAGGATTATCAGGGCGCCAGGAAGGAATTGAATGATTTGCTGGCGGAGGACCCTTCGGACCTCGATGCCCAGCTTCGACTGGCGCTTCTGTACGGGGAAGAGAAGGAATATCCCAAGGCCATCGATCAACTTACCCAGATTCTCAAGGCGCGTCCGACGGAGCTCAAAATCAGAGATTACCTTGGATTTCTCTACGAGGAGCCAAGGACACGAAGAACGCCATCGAGACGTATACGTTTAACGTTCAACTTGAGCCGTCCTACTTCGAAGGGCATCTGCATCTCGGCCTGTTGTTCTATCGATTGAAGCAATTTCCTGAGGCCATCACGCACTTAACCCAAGCCCTCACGATTAATTCAAAACAGCCTGAAGCCCACATCGTGCTGGGATTGACGTATCTGCAGAAGGACCAGTTCGACGATGCTGCAAGGGCCTTGGAAGAAGGCATCAGCCAGAATCCCAAGAGCGCCGATTTGCACTTCAATCTTGGCACTGTCTACGACAAGCTCAATCGATTCGATGACGTGGTGCGCGTCATGGAGACCGCGATCAAGCTGGATCCCCATCATGCCGATGCGCTCAATTATCTGGGGTATAGTTATGCAGAGCGGGGGTCAAGATCGACCAAGCGCTCTCCTTGACCAAGCAGGCTGTCGCGCTCAAACCGAGCAATGGGTACTATGTCGATAGCCTCGCCTGGGCCTTGTTTAAATCCGGCTTGTTAGCCGAGGCCTTGACGGAGATGAAGCGCGCCGTTGCGCTCGCCGGGATGACCCGGTGCTCTATGAGCATCTCGGGGATATTTACGCCAAGCAACGAAACCTCTCAGACGCCCGTGAGTCCTGGCTCCATGCGCTGGAACTTGACCCGTCCAATAACAAGTTGATGGACCGATTCCGTGAACTGGGGATGGGCGACCCGACGCAGGAAGAACGTATCCAACAGGCCAAACGCCGTGTATCCGAGAAGATACAAGCTCAGTAGCACCAGCCCCTCGTCCCTAAACAGTAGTCCTGGTTCTCCCTTCTATCCCCTTCTCCAACACTTGATCTCGTTTACAGCCATTCTCCTGAGTCATCTCCGCTGCATCTGACAGGCTGATTCGCTTCAGTCTTCTCACGTCTAAATAATTGTTTTCACAGATTGTTTTTCTCGTGCAGATGATGAAGCCCCATGGATCTCCCTCCTCCGTGGAGAGAAATGGAAGGCGCCAGGTCCCGTACAGTGGATGACAAATATTGGCAGATCAGAGCAAAAGAGGGAGAGATACCCTCCAACCATGGTCTGTTGCACAGCAGGCCAAGATTCATAACTATTTGATATTTCATGCGACTGAGTTTTTCATCAGCCTGGCCATGTACCGGGCATCGAACCTGCTATAGGGCTAGGTAACTGAAATCGGATGCGAGTTCCGATGAGAAAGAAGCAAGGGTGTGAAGGGGAAGGTCAGTGAACCATCAACAAGGAGGCAGTACGATGTTTAAGCAGTTGAAGGGGCAAAAGGGTTTTACCCTGATCGAGTTGATGATCGTCGTGGCGATCATCGGGATCTTGGCGGCTATCGCCATCCCGAACTTCCTGCAGTATCAGATGAAGTCGCGCCAGGCCGAGGCGAAGACCAACCTCCAGGCGATCACGACCTCTGAAGTCGCCTTCCAGGCTGGACGAGGGCTGTTACGTTGGCGTGCTCGGTGGATGGTTGGTCAGCGCCTCTAATGCTGCGAGCACTCAAAAGCAGCTCCATTTACCTGGCTGGTCTGGATCGCCAGCAACTGCTCCCGCGTGGCTAATTAGCTATTGCGTTGCGGGAGGAACTGTACTATCCTGCCGACGCGCACTTTCAACGACATTGGGTTTAAGGCAACTGGTAATGTGAATTACTGTATACTGCGGAACTATCCCGACAGCGCAGCCGGTTCCAGCCTGTTCTGGCATACGGAGCAGTCGACATGGGCTTGTACCTGCCAGCCATACTGCGCATGACGACCTGGTGGTGCCGCGCTTACCGGCAACGACAATTTTGTTGCTGAGTGCACAAGCAAATCTGGATGGCGATGCGTAGAATTTCAACGTGGGATTCCACGGTTGACCATGGCGTCTCAGGATTGTACAACCGGGTGTGTTCTAGGACAATCAGTGTAGTGTAAGGCACTGGGTCCCGGCAGCCATTCGCTGGCTGCCGGGACCTTCCGCTTTACTCATCCTGCCGGTGTCTCTCTCATGGCGGTCTCAACCTTAGCCTTACATCATCGCAGCGCCACCGATCTTGAATCAGCTTCTGCTCGGCATGGGGGAATCCTCTTGCTGGCCAGCGTCGGCTGGCTGCAAGGGGAGCTCGATCGGCGGCAGGATCGGACGGTCGTCCAGATCGAAGGTCTCGCACAGCTTCCTAAGGGCGAATATCTGAAACCAGCCATTGCTCGGCTATCACCACTTAGGGGCCGATCATCCTCTGGCTCAGGCTGGTGCAGGTGGTCGGGAAAAAGACGAAATAGCGCAGACGAATATGAGTGGATGTATCACGCCTTGGACGTGATCACCACGCTCGATCCTCAGTATGCCTACGCCTATTATGCCGGGGGCGTCATTCTCGGCGATCTCGCCAACCGCCCGGACTTGAGCAATCCGGCTGCTTGAAAAGGGTGTCGACGCGAATCCAGAGGTCTGGAACATTCCCTTTCTGCTTGGGTACAACTATTATTTTCTGCTCGGTGATCCAGCCAAGGGAGCAGAGTACATTATGGAGGCCGCCCGCCGGCCGGACGGCCCATCCTATCTCCCAGGGCTCGCCACTCGCATGGCTGCGGAGGCGGGGAGCCCGGACACGGCGCTTGGCGTTTCTTGAAGCCCGCTTACGAGAGACGCAAGATCCGGAGATGCGAGAAGTCTTGGCGAACCGGATGAAAGAAGTTATCATTGAACGGGATATTCGCATCTTGGAGAGCGCGGTGGAAGCCTATCGGACGCAACATCGGACCCTTCCTGCGACACTCACGGATCTCGTAGTGGCGGGAGCCCTTCCGATGCTGCCACAGGAGCCGTTCGGAGGAGACTATCGGTTGGATCCCAAGACCGGTTCGGTCTCCAGTTCGACGCATCCGGACCGGCTGCGCACGTTTTTTAAACGTAAAAAGCAGCCTGTCTACAGCTTTCCCAAGGTAGAGCCTTCCTATAGTTTCCCTAGGACATGGGAGTGAGCCATGACGCCTAACTCCGATCTCGTGGTCCAGACTGAGCAACTCTCCAAGGTTTTCCGGGTGGGATTCTGGGGAAAGCGAGTGACCGCGGTGGATGGCCTCAATCTGGAAGTCCGACGTGGGGAAGTGTTCGGTTTTCTCGGCCCGAACGGCGCGGGAAAACCACCACCCTCAAGATGTTGATGGGGCTTATCTATCCGACGAGCGGGCACGCGCGGTTGTTCGGCCGGGATCTGGGCGATCCCGCAGACCAAGGCCAGGCTGGGATTTCTTCCCGAGTCGCCCTACTTTTATGACTATCTCACGAGCCGAGAGTTTCTTGGATTCTACGGGCATTTATTCGGGCTGTGGGGCGCTGTTCTGGATAAGCGGATCGATGAACTCTTGGAACTGGTCGGTATGACGCATGCGAAGGATCTCCAGCTCAGGAAGTTCTCAAAGGCATGTTGCAGCGTGTAGGGGTCGCCCAAGCTTTGATTAACGATCCGGAGCTGGTGGTGCTGGATGAGCCCATGTCCGGACTGGACCCCATCGGGCGGAAAGAAGTTCGCGATCTGATCTTGCGCCTCAAAGAGTCCGGGAAGACGGTCTTGTTCAGCTCCCACATCTTGCACGATGCCGAAGTGTTGTGCGATCGGGTCGCGATGATCCTGAAGGGGCGTCTCGTGGCCTGTGGCCGGGTGACCGACTTGCTGGATCAAGGGGCGAGTCACCAAGTAGAATTGGTCGTGGATCGTCTGACCCCCGAAGGGTCTGGATCACTTACGTCCGCTTACCGACAAAGTCGTGATGCAAGGGATCTGATGCTGGTGGTGCTGAAGAGCCAGCAGCAGGTCGGGGAGCGCTGGAGATTATCCGCACGGCGAAGGCGAGACTGGTGTCGCTCAATCCTCAGAAGGGGTCGTTGGAGGACCTCTTCATCCGGGAGGTCGAAGGACATCGGAGTCCATCGGAGAGTCGCGCATGAAAATCCTATCGATCGCGCTGAATACCTTTCGAGAAAACTTGCGAGACAAGCTGCTCTACAATCTGCTGGTCTTTGCCCTGCTCATGATCGGCAGTTCCGTGCTCCTGTCGCGGTTAACCTTGGGGAATTCCACCGTCTCATTCTGGATCTAGGGCTGGGGAGTATTAACTTCTTCGGGGTGTTGATCGCCATTTTCGTCGGGATCGGATTGGTGAGCAAGGAGATCGAGAAGAAGACCATCTACACGATTGTGTCCAAGCCGGTGGCGCGATACCAATTTCTGCTCGGAAAGTATTTGGGCCTCACGATCACGTTGTTCGTCAATACGGTTGTCATGGCGCTGGGATTGTTGGTGGTGCTCTATGCTCAAGCGGTTCCCGTCGAGGGGATGCTCTTCAAGGCGCTGGCGCTGATTTTCGTCGAGTTCATGGTGATCACTGCGGTCGCCCTGCTGTTTTCCACGTTTACCAGTGCCACCCTGAGTGCCATCTTCACGCTGGCGATGTATGTGATTGGGCACCTCACGGCCGACCTGAAAACGTTCGGGGCGAAGATGGATGATCTCAGCCGGGGAATCTTGGACGGGATCTATTATCTCTTGCCCAACCTCGAGCGCTTCAACTTGAAGGGACATGTCGTTCATCACCTGGAAGTGAGCGGTTCAGACCTGATGCTGATTGTCGCCTACGGAGCGACGTACACGGCAGTGCTCCTCTTCACGGCCAGCCTTATTTTTCATCGGCGAGATTTCCGCTAAATCGGCCAGCCGGCGGTTCTGATTCTCCACTTGCATTATGCCATAGGAGCCAGGTATTGAAGGGAGTGTCACGACTGCCCTGTCCGTCGTTCGCCTGTTGAAATTCATACTGGAGAGTAACTTCGATGAATGTGCCGTTGCTTGATCTGAAAGCTCAGTTCCAGCCCCTCCGTGCGGAGATCATGGCGGAAGTACACGCTGTCTGTGACGAGCAGGGATTTATCCTGGGGCCGCGCGTCGTGGCGTTCGAGGAATCCGTTGCCCGGTACATCGGCTCTCGCTATGCGATCGGTTGCGCCTCCGGGAGCGATGCGCTGTTGCTCTCCCTCATGGCCATGGGAGTGAAGGCCGGCGATGAGGTCATCACCATCCCGTTTACGTTTTTTGCCACGGCGAGCGCGAGTTTCACGATTGGGCGCGAAGCCGGTGTTTGTGGACATTCAGCCGGATACGTTCAATATCGATCCCAAGCTCATTGAGCAAGCGATCACCCCTCGCACGAAAGCCATCATTCCCGTTCACCTCTTCGGGCAATGTGCGGACATGGCTGCGATCAATGAGATTGCCAAGCGGAAAAATGTTCGCGTCATTGAGGATGCTTGCCAAGCTATTGGGGCGGCACAGCAGGGAAAGCGCGCCGGTGTACTTGGAGACACCGGGTGCTTTAGTTTTTCCCCAGCAAGAACTTGGGCGGTTTTGGAGATGGGGGGCTCATCACGACCAACGACAAAGCCCTTGCCGACTCCATGGCCATGCTCCGTGTTCACGGGAGCCAGGTCCGCTATCTCCACGAGGCGGTAGGGATCAATAGCCGGTTGGATGCGCTCCAGGCTGCCGTGCTCCAGATCAAACTGAAGTATCTTGACCAGTGGACCGAAGGCCGACGTCGGAACGCCGAACGATATCAGCAGTTGTTTGCCCAGACGAAGCATGCGGATTGCGTCGTGCTTCCACCAACGGCGCCTGGCAATTTTCACGTCTATAACCAATTCACCGTGCGAGCGCCAAAGCGCGACGCGTTGCGCACCTTCCTCAAAGAGAAGGGAGTCGGCACGGAAGTGTACTATCCGCTCCCGATGCATCTCCAAAACTGCTATCGCGATTTAGGGCATCAGAAGGGCTCCTTCCCTGTGTCGGAACAGGCGGCCGAAGAGGTGATGTCCATTCCAATCTATGCCGAATTGACAGAGTCGCAGCAGTCCTACGTGGTTGGAGATGATTGCAGAGTTCTATCAAACGCGGCTAGCTCTGTTACGTCACGTCCAATGCTTCAGCGAGGCCCGCGACTCGCACGGTCAGACGGCTGAAGGTCCGGTTCCTGTGCTCTGTCGTACACATCAGCCTTCGCACAGTCTCGCATCGTCGCGTGAATCGTGGCTCGGCTGATCCTAGCAGCCAGAATAAGGAGGCCATGATGAAGGTCGATAACGTGGGGAGTCCTGTTCGTGCTCTCCTTGATGTGGAGCACTGTGGCTATCGGCAAGGAATTATCGCCCGCGCGAGATTTATGAACAGGCGTCTCCAGGCGTAGTGATGGTGATGGGGTACGCGGATGGCGGCAGGAAGGGGAGTGGCGGAACAGGTTCGATCATTCAGTCGGACGGATTAGTCCTCACGAATGCTCATGTTGCGATCGAAGAGCAGACCGGGAAACCCTTCGCCCGTCTGTCTGTGTTTCTCAAGCCGGCCCGAGTCACGGGAGAGTCAAAGAGCGATCTCTCCCGTATGGTCCGCGCCAAGGTCGTGGCCTATTCTCAACCATTGGACCTTGCCTCTGTTGAAACTCGATGGTGTCACCGAAGCCGCTGCCTGTCGTCGATGTGAGTGAATCGGGGCGGGCTAGGATCGGGGATCGAGTGGTGGCCATCGGTCATCCGGAACAAGGTGGATTGTGGACCCTGACTACTGGAGTGATCAGCGCCGAAGTCGATAACTTCAATGGCGTGAAGGGCAAGCACGTGTTTCAAACGGAGACGGGTCTGAACCGCGGAAATTCAGGTGGGCCACTTTTGGATGGAGAAGGGCGGATGATCGGGGTCAATACGGCGATTGCTCGCGTGGCCTCGGATGGCCTTCCGATCACGAGCATCAGTTTCTCGCTCAAGTCGAGCGTTGCCACACAATGGTTGCGGGAACAAGGCGTGGGGGTACGAGCTGGACGCGCGATGCCGACTGGGCAGCATGCAGCCTGCGACCGACCAACCGCTGCCCCCGTCAGTGCAGCCCCAGGCCAAACCAGTCCAGCCTCCTCAGTCTGATCTATCGCTCAAGCCCACGATGAAGCCTGATGATGGTTCAGCCAGTTCCAGGCTCGTCCATACAATCTCGATCAATTGATCAACGATCGTGCAAAAGCTGAAGCTGACCTCGACAACATGATGTCAGAGATGCGGGGACGGATGAAGGGACGATAGAATCGAGAACGCCGCATGGGAAAAGGGCGCATCCTTGGGCGAAGAGGCTGTCTTGGCAAACTCAGGGCAGGCGGGTGAAGTGCCGCCGGGGTTAGGAGGGTGAGATGAGCGACTTTTTCAGCATCCGCCTATGTCGTGATGGCCCCTTCCGAGGCCGACGAGACGTGCCGCGCATACTTGCCCATCACGCCGGAGGTGTAGCGGGGCAGTGGTAGTTTGACCTTCTTGAGCCGCGCCTTGATCTCTTTATGCGAGAGCTCCACGGTCAGTGTCCGTTTGGCGATATCAAAGACAATGATGTCGCCGTTCTTCACAGCGCCGATCGGGCCACCTTTGATCGCTTCCGGTGCGACATGGCCGGCCATCAGGCCGTGGGTGGCGCCGGAGAAGCGGCCGTCGGTAAGCAGCGCGACGGAGTCGCCCAGGCCTGCGCCGACGATGGCCGCGGTCACGCCAAGCATTTCTCTCATGCCAGGTCCGCCGGATGGACCCTTCATACCGAATGACCACGACATCGCCTGCCTTGATCTGACGGGATTGCACGGCGACAAAGGCGTCCTCTTCCCGGTCGTACACTTTCGCCGGGCCTCGGAACGTCATGATCGAGTGTCCGGCCACCTTCACGACACAGCCCTCCGGAGCGAGGTTTCCCTGTAAAATCACCAGCCCGCCGGTCTGCTTGATCGGGTTCGAGAGGGGCCTGAGAACTTGTTGGCTCAGATGTTTCCTTCGCGTCCTTGGCCTCTTCCCCGATCGTCCGTCCGGTCACGGTCGGTTGGCCGGCGTGCAAGATGCCGGCATCGAGCAGCCGTTTGGCGACCAACGTGGTTCCCCCAGCCGCATAGAGATCCGAGGCGGTAAATCGCCCGCCTGGCTTCAGGTCGGCGAGCAACGGTACCTTCCGGTTGATCTTGTCGAAGTCGTCGATGCTCAGCTTGATGTTGGCTTCGCGCGCGATGGCGAGCAGATGCAGCACCGCATTTGTCGAGCCGCCGGTCGTCGCGACTGCGGCAATGGCATTCTCCAGCGATTTTCGCGTGATGATTTGGCGGGGCCGGAGATCTCGCTTCAGCAGATCCATGACCATCTTTCCGCACTCGAAGGCCACGTCGTCCTTCCGCTGATCCATGGCCGGCACCCCGTTCCGTCCCATCGGCGAGAATGCCGAGGAACTCGAACGCGATCGCCATGGTGTTGGCCGTGAACTGGCCTCCGCAGGCGCCAGGGCCTGGGCAGGCATGGTCTTCGAGATCTTTGAGTTCGGCATTGGTCATCGTGCCGGACGCATGTTTCCCGACTGCTTCGAACACGTCTTGAATGGTCACGTCGTGGCCTTGGAACTGGCCCGGCATGATTGATCCGCCGTAGAGCATCACCGACGGCAGGTTCAGGCGAGCGAGGGCCATCACGGTGCCGGGAATGGTTTTATCGCAGCCTGACAATGCCACCACGCCGTCAAACAGGTGTCCACGAGCCACGAGTTCGATCGAATCGGCAATCACCTCCCGACTGATCAACGAAGCCTTCATCCCTTCGGTCCCCATCGAAATACCATCCGACACCGCGATGGTGTTGTACTCGATGGGAGTGCCGCCCGCAGCTCTGATGCCGGCCTTCACCCGTTCCGACAATCGGCGCAGGTGGAAGTTGCAGGGCATGACTTCGATCCAGGTGTTGGCGACGCCGATGATCGGGCGAGATAAGTCCTCGTCGGTGAATCCAACGGCTTTTAACATCGCGCGAGCCGGTGCCCGATCGGGACCGACCAGCAAATCGCGGCTATGTGAGTTTCAACTCCTTCGGCATGACATCCTCTTACAGGCTGCTGAAAATTCGCTCATTCTCACCCTCCCTCTCAGGCGCGACAAGACGCGATCTCGAGACTGGTTCGCGTAGACTCAACGTCGTGCGATGTCGAGATCTCTGCAGCTGCGGACGGTGAGACTGGTCGACTCAGGATGGAAGATCGGACGCAGGTTGACCAGACATCCGAATGCCGGCCAGATCGCAGAACGCGAGGGCGGCGCTATTTGAACAGGCTACGACTCTGCTGGAGCGTCCACGTCTTGCTCCAGCCCTCTGATTTCCCAGGCGTTCAAAATAGTTTTCAGCACCCTGCTATGGCTTCTTGGATAGAACTACTGCACGTACATGCCCGCTGGAGGTGCCGGCTGTGCAGCATCGCCACCCTTATGCGGATTGTCTCTTCATCGCGCCGCCATGAGGGTTGCCGTAACCCTTGCCGGCATCCTTGTGCTGCTGCATGACCTTCTCATGCTCGGTCTTCTCCTTGGCACGCTGCTCCGGAGTCAACAGGGCGAGCACATCCCGCCGGGCCTTGATGGAGACCATGCGTAAGCCGACTTGCAGATCCCCGCTCTGCCTTCAACTTGGCTTCGATAGCCCCCAGGTCGGACTTTTCATCCTCGGTCAGGGCTCTCAACTCGCGCTCCGCGACCTGGATGTCGGCCTCGGTCTTGATACGGGTCTTGTCCAGGTTGAGTTGCATGTCTTTGAGTTTCGTCACTTGTTCCTGCGGTGAGCCCGATGTCTTGTTCGTGCTTGAGCAGATGCCGGATCAGGTGGCCGGTGCTGTTGTGCATCATGCCCGCGCCATATCCGCCCATCGAGCCATGCCCGCCGCCCCCATGTCCTTCCTTGCCGTAGTAGCCTGGCTCATTGGCCCAGACCGAAGACTATCCCAACGGTCAGCGCGAATACCGATGCGACGCCCAGCCTCACGATTGTTTGTGTTCCCTGCTTCATGCCTGCCTCCTTAGGTTGAACCGAATGAAGACGTCTGACTCCACGATAACTGAAGTCCCAGTAACCCCTGCTCGCCCTTGAGCCCATTAAACAAGAATTGTACCGCGAGTGCAGCCGGCAACAGCCCCATCAAGCGGTCATAATTTTCTTCGCAAGCGGACTCATCCACTTGGCGCCGGAGGCTCTGAGATCCAAGTGGATGTAGCTTGCCAGATCGACCAACACAACGCAAGCCAACAACACAACCTCGATGAGCCCACGAAGTGGTCTACGCTCCAACAAATGAGGCTGAAATGGTCGCAGGCCCTGCCACATCGGCCTGCTGCAGTGTACGGAAGTACAACCTGATGGCTCGGCGGCAGCTCTTACGCCTTTCCAGCCAGTCCTCGCTAGTGAGCGTCAGGGGTGTGATCGGCGTCTGGCCTGGGCGAGCAGCTCGGCACGCGGGTCCGGGTGCGCGATGGCCCTGAGTTGGTCGTACAGTTTGCGCTCCTCGTCGGTCGATGAGGGCGGCATCACGATCTGGATCGTCAGGAAGAGATCGCCGTGGCCACCGGTCGCAGCGGGGAGGCCCTTACCCTTCAGTCGAAGCTTACTGTCAGCCCGACTCCCCGGCGGAACTTTCACCCGAACCGGTTCCATCAGTGTGGGGGCCATCACATCGGCACCCAAGGCTGCTTCCCACGGGAAGACGGGGAGGGAGACATGAATGTCGCTCCCCTGTCGGCGAAAGACGTTGTCCGGAGCGATCATCACGCGCAAGTACAAGTCGCCGGGCTTGCCGCCGTTGGTGCCGGCTTGTCCCTTGCCGGCCACGCGAACCCTCGTTCCATCCTGTACCCCGGCGGGGATTCGTACTTCGATCGTATTGGGATGCAGCGTCGCACCGTGCCCCTGACAGACTGGACAGGTTCGTCCGCGAAAGACTCCGCTCCCGTGGCAGGTGGAGCAGGGTACTGGCTCTTGCAAGGTCATGCGCTTCGTCACGCCGGTGAACACCTCGGCCAGCGTCAGTTGCACCTCCGATTCAAGATCCTCGCCCTGCATGGCAAATCCACGACCATTGCCGGCTCGCCCTCGTCCCTTGAACAGATTCTCGAAGAAGTCGGAAAAGCCTTCCCCGCCGAACGAAGTCTCCGGGCCGCTCCCCCGCGGGCACCGGCCTGCCGGCGCGCCTGCTCGTAGGCCTCGGCCTGTTCCCAGTTGGCTCCATATTGATCATATTTCTTGCGTTTGTCCGGATCGCTCAAGACTTCGTGCGCCGCGTTCAACTCCTTGAACTTCTTCTCCATCTCGGATTTCTTGGAACCGCTATGGAGATCGGGATGAACCTGGCGCGCGAGGCGACGATAGGCCTTCTTGATGTCATCCGCCGAGGCAGACTTGGAAAGCCCGAGAATCTGATAGTAGTCGCGCTGTGCTGTGGTATGCCAGTATGGCAACCGAGCAGTTACGTCGATGAGAGTTCAAGGGTGGGCCGGATTACAGGCTGCGAAAAACAATGCTACCCAGCCGAGATCAATAACTGTAGTCTGGGGAACTGGCTACGACCCACAGGATGACTCAAAGGTTGTCCAGCAGGCGGGCGAGTGGCGGGCTATTCTCAGCAGTACTGATAGAGGGTTTCATGAGCCGTGACCGACGGCGTGTTCAGCATCCTGTTACCGTGGGGCGACGGTCTTGGCCCGCGCCATCATCTTTGCAGTAGGAGCAGACCTCGGCGGTGGTGGGCTGGCTGCAAGAGGTGCAGGGGTGGAGGACGGCCCGGTCTTTCTCCGTCATGGTGGTCGCAGTGGGCTGCTTCTTGCTTTGCTTCTCGAGAAAACCCCAGTAGAACATCTGCTTTGTGCCCGGCGACTCCGTCTCCAGACGATTCAAGACTTCCTTGTACAGGAGCATCTTGGAGCCCTTGGCCATGGGGCATTCCTCGACAATGTAATCGATCCGGTTCAACACCGCATAGGCCGCGAGTTCTCGTTCCGAGAGCCGGTAGAGGGGCTTCACCTTCTTGGCAAAACCTTCCACCGAGGCCGGCAACGAAGGCCCCTGCTTATCCAGATATTCCTCCTGCCAATGCAGCACGTTGCCCAGGAGCCGGGCCGCTTCGTCATCGAGATTGTGGCCCGTGGCCATCACATCGTAGTCCTGTTCGATCGCCACGCGGTTGAATTGGTAGCGTTTGATGGTCCCACACGTGGAACAGGTTGGGCGATGGATGAGCTGGGCCAGTTCCTTGATTCCCGCTCCGGCCTCCTGTTCGACCGTATGGAGGTGCAACGTGGCTCCATGGGAGGTCGCGACTGCCTCGGCGAACTTCGTCACCTTTGGCATGCGACTGCTCAGAATAGGTCCCGATGCCGAGGTTCACATAGAGCGCGTCGGCGCGATAGCCGAGCTTGAGCAGAATATCCCAGAGCGCCAGACTGTCCTTCCCACCGGACACCGCCACGAGAATCCGGTCTTCCTTCCCAAACATCTTCTCCGACTTGATCGCCCGCGCAACCTGATCGTGACGAAGCCGTTGAAGCAGCCTTTGCAGAAGGCCGCATTGTGCCGCGCGGAGGCCGATCACAGCTTTGGTTTTACATTTGGTGCAATTCATTCTGTCGGCTCGTGAAGCGTGAAACGTGAGACGGGACGTGGGGAGCCACCGGAGATCACCGGTCGGATTTCGATCTGATCGCCGTCGTACAGCATCTCGTCTTCGGTGACGAGATCATCGCCTTTGATCACCAGATGCGCTTCGACGACGAGATTCAACTCGCGCAAGAGCTCTTTGACCTTCTTGGGGCCTTTGACTTCGACGGTTCTGGCTGGATGGCTCAGTTGGACTTGCATGGGAGGATCATAATCTTCCATGCAGCAAGGGGCAAGGGGTGTGGAGGCAGTGATGGGTGATGGGTGATGTGAAGGGTGACCGAAAGGAGGCTAGTGAGTGATGGGATGAAACCGAGTCGCTGTCGGACATATGCGATGCCTTGGCGGCGGCGGTGAACTCGCCATCCAACTGCGCTTTCGTAACATTCGTCGAGCAGCCGTCCCATATCAGGGCCTGGCTGGACGCCCAATTCCAGCAGATGGCGACCCATGACGAGCGGGGTGGGGGCTCTGGTCTTCAACTTCCAGTCTACGCGCGCGCTCCAGCAGCCAGGTGCCGGCAGGAAAATCGTCAAAGGGTTTTGGCGGGCGGCCCGCGTGATCAGGCCCGCGCGACGCGCACCAGTCGGTCGATCCGTTTTACCTGCCTAGCCAGTCGGCGAACCGCGCTGTCTGAGGCGTTCGCGTCATGCAGTGCGCGCGGGGCGGAGGTGGCAGAGCACAAGAAGGAATCACCTCCGTTGATGAGATCGTCTTGGTTCGTCAGTCGTTCGAGGAAGGCGTCTCGTCGGAGGCCTCGCCTTCCGGTTCGTGGCCGCGCGACGTGATGCGTCCAAGGTCAGTTGTGGTCGTCGCAGGTTTGCCGAAATCGTGACAGAGGATGCCGAGGCCTACGATCAGATCGTCGTCTTGATTGCCGGTGCTCTCCATGGCGAACCAGTCCAAGCAGTGGAGCGTGTGGATCCAGACATCGCCTTCCGGGTGCCAGATGGGATCTTGTTCGCAGCCCTGCAGCGCCGCGAGTTCCGGGTAGAAGCGGAGCCAGCCGCAGTCGCTCAAGAACTGTAGACCCAGTGATGGCTTGACGCCTTGGAGTAAGAGTTTTTTCCATTCCTCCCATAGCCGTCCGCTCGGCTGCCCGTCCTGCGTCAATGTCTTGCAGAGAGCAACCGTCTCCGGTGCGGCAGTCAACCCGAATCGTGCGGCCAGTTGCATGCCGCGCAAGCACGCGCAGCGGGTCTTCGGCGAAACGTTCCGACGATGTGGCGCAGCAGGTGCGCATCGAGGTCGGCCCGGCCGTTGAAGGGATCGCGGAGTTCCAAGGTATCTGGGTCCCAGGCCATGGCGTTCATGGTGAAATCGCGCCGCGCCAGCGCCTCGTCGATGTCCATGTCGGGGTCGGACTGCCTCAGCAGTCCTTGGGCGGATTCGTTGTCGGTGAGCATGCGGGAGGGAATGGAAATATCGACGGGCAGGCCCCGCAGCTTGAACACGCCAAAGGCCTTCCCGACTAACTGCACGGAGAAGTGTTCTGTGAGCAGCGCATGGAGCCGGCCAGGCGGCAGCCCGGAAATTTCGAGGTCCAGATCGCGCGGTTGCCGACCAAGCACGAGGTCGCGCATGCAGCCGCCGACCAGCCACGTCCGGCCGCCGGCACGCCGAACGAGCTGTTCAATTTGGCGCAGAGGCTCCGCGAGCGCTGGGTCCTCGATGCGAAAGCGAACCGGCATCTACAGCGCCGCCTCCCGCAGAAACTTCGCCGATTCTTCCGGTGCCACCGGATTGATGTAGAACCCCGTAGCCCCATTCGAAGCCTGCCACTTGGGTGAGTTTCGGAATGATTTCGATGTGCCAGTGGTAGAAGTCCCCGGTCTTTTCGTGGAGGGGAGAACTATGGAGGATAAAGTTGTAGGACGGCTTAGCGAGGACCTTGTCCATCCGTCGTAGCGCTTCCGAGAGAATCGGCGCGAGGAACTCGAATTGTGTCTTCTGGCTCTCTTCGAAGTAGCCGGCGTGGCGTTTAGGGAGAATCCACATTTCAAAGGGAAAGCGCGGGGCAAACGGGGTGACGCAGAGGAACTCGGGATTTTCCGCCACGATGCGATCACCGTCAGAGAGGTCCTGCCGGAGAATATCGCAATAGATGCAGCGTTCTTTCTGCTCATAATGAGCCCGACAGCCATCGATCTCCTCCTGGACGCTGGTGGGGATGATCGGCAGGGCGATGAGCTGTGAGTGGCTGTGCTCCAGCGTGGCGCCGGCTGACGCTCCGTGGTTCTTGAAAATCAGGATGTATCGGAACCGCACGTCTTTCTTCAGATCGATCATGCGATCGCGATAGGCCCACAGCACGTCCTCGATCCGCTTTATCGGCATGTCGGCCAGGCTATCTTGGTGGTTCGGGGTCTCGATGATGACCTCATGTGCGCCAATCCCATTCATTCGATCGTAGAGGCCGAGGCCTTGACGGTCGAGGTCACCTTCGACCTGAAGCGCGGGGAACTTGTTCGGCACGACACGCACGGTCCAGTTCGGGCCGTTGGGCTCCACCGGCTGCAGCCGGTAGGCCATGATTTCTTTCGGCGTCAGTCGCTCTTGCCCTGGGCAAAAGGGGCAGAGGGCTGCGGCCAAAGGCCTGGCGGCTTGCACGGGAACAAAGTCGTGAGGCCGACCGCTACGTTCCGTCGTAATAATCACCCACCGACCGACAATCGGATCGCGTCTTAGATCAGGCATGGCATCTCCTGAACAATGTTGAATGTTAAATGATGAATGTTGAATTGACCAGGAAGAATCGCGGAGGTGCAAGCAGGAACTCCGTTCTTGTTATTCATCATTTAACATTCAACATCGATCATTCAGCGCTTTGCGCTGCTTACACACGCCACAGATTCGCTTCAAACTCTGACCCTGGAAGGAGAAAGGTCGCAGGCTTGTGGTGCGGGTAGCGTGCGATTTCCAAGCGATGTTCCAGCACCAGAATGGTCATGCGGAGTTCCTGCCCAGGTGTGAGCTGTAAGTCCTTGAATGGCACAGCCAGTTCGACAATATTCCGATGACAGATCGATTGGTAGGGGCCGATCTCCTGCCAGGATCCGCTTGCGAGTTTCTGCGAGAGCAGAAACTGGTCTGGCTCTGACGGCGCAAGAGAAAATGACAGGTGATAGAGGTGTTCGGGCGTCTGCAGCTGCAGCTCGACCGTCAGCCCTGCCTCCCGCGTCTGCGATTGCTCGTCCGGATCGAGCCGGAGATACAACTGGTCAAGACTCCAGCCAAACTGGATATCGGTCAGCACCCCTGCGGCTTTCCACATTGCGCCGAGCGGCGGCTGAGTTTTGATTCTGCCTGCTCCGCGCCACTCAAAAAAGTCGGTCACGAGTCCATCGATGGAGGGGTTCAACAAGGCGAGAGGCGCGGTCACGAGGTCTGCCTCAGGCCTGCCGCGGGGACTACAGATCGGCTGATTCAACAGGATCCGGTGGAGTCAATCCCGCGATCGTCCAGACATTCCGAAGGTGGGTCCGAAAGAGCCGATCGAACTCCTCTTTGTAGTCGCTATCAAAGTCGTCCCCATACCACCAGAACCAATCGCTGCCTTCGGCGGCGTAGAGTTCGTCCCAGGCGGCTTGCGCGCAATCCGAGGGGAGCGTGGCAGCGATTTCGGCGAGACGGGATCGCGTGTGACTTCATCAGGTCCCACCCGCGATTGTCCTCCTGGTGACCGATCCAGATCTTATAGTCCTGGTTGATCCAGGAGCCTGAGTGGAGGTGGCTGACCCGATGCAGTGGCTGGCGCGGCTTCGAGCGCTTTGGAGATCGTTGCGGTGGTGGTGCGAACCGCGTCGTCATCGAGCGCGCCGGTCGAGCAGGCCTTGTAGAGGAGCGAGAGAAACTGTTCGCCACCTTCGTGGTAGTGTTCCCATGGATTTTCCCCGTCGAGCACAATCGCGATGGTGACTCTGTTCCTGCGGCGCTTCGTGAATGATGTGGCGCAGCCGACGAAGGACATCCTCGGCGGCCATTTCAGGAGTGGTCTTGTGGTAGATGAATCCAAAGGCATCGGAGATCTCCCGATCGCGAAACAGCATCGTGACGTCTTGGTCCTCCGACCCGACCCGGTAGGGCTGATACAGATCCCGATGGCGTTGCCACGGTTGCTGGGCCGCGTCGAGCGAGCGAGCGAGGATGCCTTCGTCGGTTGCCAGCCAGCGCAGTCCAACCTTCGGCAACATCGGAATCAGTTCTGGACAGACGGAACCCTCCGATGGCCAGAGGCCCACGGGAGCCCGGCCGAATGTGGCGGTATGACACTCGACGGCGCGTTGCAGCTGTGTCTCCGCATCTTCCGGCGCATGGAATCGCGAGGGGAGGGGGAGATCCGGTCTGGCGCGTCGAGTGAAGTCTGTATCGATGATGAGCGGCAGGATCGGATGAAAGAAGGGGGTCGTCGTGAGCTCGATTTGTTCCCACTCCATCAGTCGTCGATAGAGCGGAACGATGTCCTGCACGGCGAAGAGTTGGAGGGCCAACACTTCCTGTTTTTCTTCTTCCGTGAAGCCCCGGTTTTTCGCGCGCAACGCAGCCAGGCGCGGATAGCGACTGACCGTGCCGTAGCCGAACCAGGCGAGGTTGTGCCATGTCTGCAAGTCCAGCAGGTCCTGCGTGGAAAACTGCCGCGCAACCCGCTCCAAGTCGCGACCATAGACGTCGGTCCCGCGTTTCACGAGCAATTCATGATAGCGAGGGTAGGGGCGCACCATCGTGGCCCAATTGGCGGAGAAGAAATGTCGGATGAGAAAGGCTTTCTCTTCAGGACGAAGGTCCGCCGCCGGACGCTGCGCATGTTCCAGAAAGAGGTCGCGCACAGTCCCTGATCCGACTTCTTCCAGCTGTCGCAGGAGCGAAGGCGTAAAGTTGAACGTGGCTTTGATCGAGGGAAACTTCTCCAGCCCATAGGCCATGTCGTAGTAGGCCTTGGTGGCATGGAGACGCACCCAGGGCATACTGGCAGACCCCGCGACCGGGTCCGTGTAATACGGTTGATGCATGTGCCAGAGAAAACAGATGTGGGCAGTTTTCATGGTCAAATGCTTTGAGACTTAGAAGGCTGAAAGAGTCGCTCTGCTCACCGACTCGACCCAGGCGCGCCGAGACGCGCCTTTCCTGTACTCGACTCATCGGCTCACCATACCCCCGAGGGTACGCCTCCGGTTTCGACTCGCCTGCGGCCTTGCTGGACGGCCTTTTTGAGCCTTCGCGCGGTGCGTATTCCTGTTGTTCTGTACGAGCGGACCATTAACAAACGGCGTGTTTCTATAGTCTTTCCGCAACCTGTTCGTTATAAGTATGGCATAGGGTAGAAGACGGAGCGAGAAGAAATTAATGCGTGACGCAGTTCGGCAAGGTGTGATGGTTCAGGTGTTCTGGTACTGGATGCCGGTGGTCGCTGTATGCCGGAGCGATTTTTTACTTGTCGGCTCAGTCGCACCCGGAAGAGCAACTGCCATCGTTCTTGCTCGAAGAGGTCAGCGACAAAGTCTTGCACGCGGTGGAGTATGGCATCTTGGCTCTCTTCTGCTACCGTGCGTTTCGCTGGGCAGCGGGGCCGGCTGTCGCGCGGCAAGCGGCTGTGCTGGCAATCGTGACGGCCTCGGTCTATGGCATCACGGATGAAGTGCATCAACTCTTTGTCCCATTCCGCGAGTCGAGCTGGCAGGATTGGCTGGCCGATACAATCGGCGCAGTCATTGGGGCGATGAGTTGGCGGTTCCTCGGGTCGGAATGATGAACCGCGAGACGGACGTGATGGGACAGAAAGGCGGGACGGGTGAGAGGAGCTATCCCAGCCAGTCGCGCACGCTCCTGACGCGGCTGGAACTGGGACAGCACGACCCTTCGTTGAGCACGCTGGTGCGATTGGCGAAGGCGCTGAGGGTGTCGGTGACGGAGTTGTTAGGAGAGACCATGAGTATGAGACAGTGGTGGCAGGTGGGGCAGGATCGCTTTACGACGCGAGAGGATGCCGAGGATCACGCCTGCACCGCGGGCGGATGTTTGTCGCACGGTATCAGAACAAGCCCGGAGGCCCGGTGCGCCGTCTCCTCCTGTTCGTGGGACGAAATAATCACCGCGCATGCGGTATCCTTCGCTGTGCGCGTCCAGGGACCGTGACGCGAGACAGGCGGGACGAGCGAGATGGGGCAAACGAGGCCTGAGGAAAATCATGGGGGTCGGGAGTCTTTCTCGCCGCACGGTCCACCGCTTCCTGCCTCGAGTGACACACCTGCTCCACCGTTGTGCCGTAGGCGACTCACTTGCTCTGTACCCAGGCGAAGAGTAGGCTGAGCCCCTGGTTGTCTCACTCCCAACACTCCTGCGAGGTTGTTTCATGGACCTCCGCCGCCAACAGCGTTTCCCCGTGCACCTTCAGAGCGTGCCCTCTGGTCATATCCACGCGTTGAACTGGTCGGTACGATCATGAACCTGTGCCGAAGGGTGGCTGCCGCGTGAAGACCGACAGCCAGGTCTACTCAGGTATGCACGGTGTCTCTGCGCTTCGACGTGTCCGGTGAGACGTCACCTATTTACATTGAGCGGGCGGCGGTGCGTTGGAACCGTGGTGGGCGAGGTCGGCGTGGGGTTCACTCACCGTGGCTCCCTCACCAGGAACGATTCGACCAACTCCTCAAACGATTGAAACAGGATCCCAAGTGTGTTGAGCATCGGCTCAGCGAGGAGAGTGGCCGAGGCTGCCCTTTACTGCGCGACAGTTCCCCATTTCCCTGCCTTCTTCTCAGGGGTAGGCCGTTAGGTCGACTCCTCAATTGCGGCGCGTCGAACGAGCACATCCCACTCTCTATACCTCTCTTTAGAGGAGCGGCCGAGGCTGCCCTTTACTGCGCGCATCGTAGCTCTGCTTATCTCACCGATAGGGCGGTTCCACTGCGCCGTCGGACGGCTTACTCCGTCCGGGAGCACGGGAGGCGCACCTGACGCCGCCTTCCTTGCCTCATCCTCTGAGTGGACAAGGTTTCCCGCATCAGTATAATGCGCAGCCTATGGCTACTGTCGATCCTGCCGCGCCGAAACAGCCACTGGCCTTGCCGGATCGTACTCTCGTGGCTGCCACGGTCGAGGCTCGGCTTCCCTTTAGGGGACAATTCAAGGCACTCACGCCCTTAGCAGGCGATGCCTCCAACCGCCGGTATTTTCGCATCGAGTTGACCGGGGGCGCTGCTCGCTCGGTGATTCTCATGCAGTTGGCCGAGCCGGAGGCCTTCAAGCAATCGGAAGAAGCCGTCAGCGGGGCGGTTCATCCGGTCACCGAATTACCGTTTCTGAACATCCTCTCCCATTTAACCAAAGCCGGGGTCTCTGTTCCGCGCCTCTATCACTACGATCAGGCGGCGGGGCTGCTCTATCTTGAAGATTTTGGGGACCTGACCCTGTCGGAAGCCTGTCGTAAGGCGAGTGCGGCAGACCTGGAAGCGCGCTATACGCAGGCCGTCGATGCCCTCGTGCATATGCAATCGGCGGCCACCTCACCAACCGATCAGCACTGTCTCGCGTTCCACCGAAGTTTCGATGTGCCGCTCTTTATGTGGGAGTTCGACCATTTTCTGGAGTATGGGATCGTGGCGAGGCAGGGGAAACCGATGTGCGCCGACGATCACCTGCCCATCCGGGGCGAATTCGAGAAAATCGCCGAGTTGCTCGCCGGCCAACCGCGCGTCTTCGTCCACCGGGACTATCACTCGCGCAATTTGATGGTCGATGGCGAACGGCTAGGGGTCATCGACTTTCAAGACGCCTTGATGGGGCCGGCGACGTACGATCTCGCCTCGCTGCTGCGCGACGCCTATATCGAACTCGACGAGGCGCTGATCGACCGCTTGATCAACCGCTATCTCGATCGGTTGGCGACGCATCGGCAGGTGTGGACCAACCGAGAGGCCTTCCGCCGCCTGTTCGACTTCACGAGCATCCAGCGTAACCTCAAAGCGGCGGGGCGATTCGTCTACATCGATCGCGTCAAGGGCAATCCCAATTTCCTCGCCGACATTCCGCGTGTCTTGAACTATGTCAAACGCAATCTCCAGAAGTATCCCGGAGTTGGAAACGCTCCGGAAGCATCTCACCCCATACGTGCCGGAACTGCAATGAATGCCGTAAAAGGTGAGGCGTTGAAGCGTCAGGCGATGGGGAATTGAAACTCACGCACCTCTACCACCTTACGCCTCACGAGGCTTCACATGAAAGCCATGATCCTCGCAGCGGGCTTGGGGACTCGCCTGAGACCGCTCACAAACACGATTCCGAAGCCGCTCCTCCCCATCGCGGGCACGCCGCTGATCGTGCTGGAATCTCTTGCTCCTGAAGCGGCACGGGTTCCACGATGTCGTCATCAATCTGCATCACCTCGGACCGATGATCGAGCAGGCGGTCGGCAACGGCTCGCGGTACGGGTTGCGGATCATCTATTCGCGCGAGCCGGCGATCTTGGGCACGGGGGCGGCATCAAGCAGGCGGAGCCGCATTTTTCCGGTGAGTCGGTGTTGGTGCTCAACGGCGATACGCTTGTGGAGCTCGACCTCGGTGCGTTGTGCGCGTTTCACCAGCAGCGCGACGCCGTGGCGACGCTGGTTCTGCGCAAAGATCCTGAGGCGGCGAGGTGGGGTCTTGTAGAAATGGATTCGAACAACCGCATCGTGCGGATCACCGGGCGTGGACGCACAGATCAGGTGCCGACCCAGCCCCGCATGTTTGCCGGGATTCATGTGCTCCGTCTGCGGCTTCTGCGAGATGTGCCGAAGGGCGTGGCCTCGACCATCATCGACCCCTATGTGGCGGCGATTCAGCGAGGAGAGACGGTGCTCGGGTATGACTGTGAGGGGTACTGGTCGGACATCGGGACGCCGGAGCGCTATGCGCAAGCCGAACAGGATGCATCAGCCGGTCGCTATCACCCTGGCGGCAAGACAGCGACCTGCTTAGCAGGATGCTGAAAAGAGTGCGGCAGCTAGACGATCTCGGTGTCTCACGCATCGCGCGGCCTGAGAGGCACCATCGTTGGACGCGCGCAGCTGGGATCATCCCGCAACGCCGCATAGGATATGATCGCTCGCCTGAGGCCTTGCTGAGACGGCCTTTTTGAGCACCCTGCGAGAACGTTTTCCCGTTATGCTGTTCCTGCCTAACCATCGAAGGTCAATGGCGTGCTGCACGTAGCTTTTCCGCTAGCCTGCTAATCCGGCTCCTCTTTCACCTTCTGTTGCTTAATCAAGCGGGCCAGGTACGTGCGTTGGAGCTTGAGGCGGTCTGCCGCTTTTGTCTGATTGCCCTCCGCGTCTTCGATGGCTTGCTCGATGATGTAGCGGCTATGTTCTTCCATCGACTCATGGTACGGGAGTGAAAGATAGGGAAGGCGTTCGCCCGGCGAAGTGCGGCCTATGGCATCCAACGACAGCATGTCCGGCTCGATGGTGTCCGACTGGTTCAAGACGACGGCCCGTGCGACGACGTTCTCCAATCTCGCGAATGTTGCCCGGCCAACGGTACCGTCGCATGGCTTCCATGTGCCGCGGGGCTGAACATCATGCCGGGACGTTTCGCTTCCCTGGCATGCCGGTTCAAGAAAAACTTGGCCAGGGCAGGAGGTCATCGGGCCGTTCGCGGAGCGGGGGCAGGGTCAGGCTGATGACGTTCAAACGGAAAAAGAGATCCTCGCGAAACTCACCGGTCTTCACCGCCTGTCGGAGATCCTTGTTCGTGGCGGCGATGATCCGAATATTGACCGACACGAGGCGTGCCGCCGACTCGATGAAATTCCCTGTCCTGGAGCACGCGAACAGCTTGGCTTGCAGCGGGAGCGACATGTCTCCGATCTCGTCCAGGAAGATCGTGCCTCCGTCCGCCATCTCCAGTTTGCCCTTTTGCAGGCGGTCCGCGCCGGTGAAGGCGCCGCGTTCATGCCCGAAGAGTTCGTTCTCGAGCAGCGTTTCCGTGAGGGCGACACAGTTGATGACCACCAGCGGCATGGCCTGACGCGGACTCCACTGGTGGATGGAACGGGCGAAGAGTTCCTTGCCCGTGCCGCTTTCACCAAGCAGTAACACGCCGGCATCGGACTTGGCGGCGCGTTGGGCCGACTCCATCACCGTACGGATCTTCGCGCTCATGCCCACGATCGAGGCATAGCGGCTGTCGACTTCGGACTTGAGACAGGCCACTTGCCGTTTGAGTGGTGTCTCGCTCCAAGGCCTTGCCGATCACGATGAGGAGGTGGTCTTTGTCCAGCGGCTTGGTCAGAAAATCGTAGGCGCCGGTTTTCATGGCCTCGACAGCGGCATCGATCGAGGCATGGGCGGTCATGACGATCACCGGGAGATCCTCGGCTGGTCTGACTTTCGGGAGTCGCTTGAGGACCTCGAGGCCGGTCAGGCGTGGCAAATCCGAGATCGAGCAACATGAGGTGCGGAGCTTCCTGCTCGACCAGCTCGAGCGCCTGCACCCCATCACTGCGCGATCACGGTTCCATAGTCGGAGGCCTGCAGACGATCCTCCAGCATCGTGGCAATATCAGGATCGTCGTCGACAATGAGAATTTTGGCTTTCATCTTAACCTTCCATTCGTGGAGGGTGAGACTGATTCGACATGTCGCGCGTCGAGCGATCACCGTTTTATCGTGAGCTCTGCGATCAAGGTGCATCGTCCTGACGTCTCACCCTTCTACTCCATGACGTTCATCACGAGACCCGTCAGCGGTTTCGGGAAGAAGTACGTCGACTTGTGGGGCATGCGTTCGCCGGCCGTCGCGACGGCTTGCACTTCGCTGACTTTTGTCGCAGTTGAGCAGCAAGGCTCCGGTTCCCGTTCCCTTCGCCACCCAATCCAAGGCTTCATGATCATCCTTCGTATAGAGGATGGCCTCTTGTTCCTCTTGCGTAGGACAGAGTGTCGTGACGACGAGTTGTTGGAGCAGCGACACGTCGAGCTTGGCGCGAGGAGAGGCTTGTGCGGGCGGACGATGGGCTGGTTTCAAGCTCAGTGTGACGTAGCGGCTGTCTCCCTTCAACGCCAGCCCGAATACCGGCACGGTTTGTCCAGTCGTCCGCATCGCCTCGATAAATTTCGCGCGCGTGGCCGCCTGCGTGGCCGCGGTGAACGGAAATTCCTGTAGGTCGAACGTGGCGCCCAACAATGATTGCACACTGGTCATAAGCAGGCAGAGCTGTGGTCGTGACCCGGTGCGTCGGGAGTACGGTTAAGCCTGGGTCTTCGAGGGCGGTCAACAGCATCAGCACTCCGTCGTACGGGTGCTGGCCGGTCGGCGATCCGGCCTGCTGCCGACGGAGTTTCTGATAGTTCAACGCGGTCTCATAGCGATGGTGGCCGTCCGCGATAAACAGCGGCTTGTTGCGCAAAGCGTCGACCGCGTGCTTCAGCACGGCTGGATCCGTCACAGCCCAGAGTTGCTGACGGAACCCCACATCGTCGCGAAAGTCGATCGAGGCCGGCTTTCCCTTCACCGCCCCTTCCAGCAGGCCCATCACCGCGCCTTGAGGGTCGGAGTAGAGCGACCAAATGGGGCTGAAGTTCGTCTTGCAGGCTTCGAGCAGATTCAGCCGATCTGTTTTGGCGGCCGAGCGTGTATTCTCGTGCGGGTAGATATGCCCCAGAATCGAGCGCTTCCAGATTTGACAGGCGAGAATGCCCTTAAGAGTTTTCGTCGGCGAGCCGGACGGAGCATAGGGCGGTGTGTACTCGATCGTATGGTAGTAGAGGGTCGGCTGCGCGTCGCGTTTCAGCGCCCCGCTCTTCAGCCAGTCGCGAAGGGTCGATGCGGCGCGGGTGTATCGATTATTGAGCTGGACCGTCGCCGGGTTGATCGCGCCCCAATTCGAGTCGAATGATGTTCTGCGGATGGCGATCGTGCAAGGCCTTCTGCCCGGCCGCATCGATGATGTCGTAGGGCGGCGCCACGACCTGTTTGATCTCTCCGACAACCGTCGTATCGTACCGCATGCCATGAAACGGAATGATCGTCGACATAGACGAAATCCTTTACTCACGATAAGCGGTTGGGCCGTTGCGGTGCAATCGACCAGAGAATGTGGAACCTTTCCGCTGCGCGGTGCCGTTTCCATGGCTGTTCGTGGAACACGCGGGGAGAAAGGCTATCGATCGCGGGTGACCATATAGTCGGCGGCCACCGAGAGGGCTCGTTTGGCCGTACTGTCTTCGAACTGATTGAGATCTCGTTGGGCTGCGGCGACGTAGGATCGAGCGCAATCCATGGCATAGGTGATCGAGCCCAATTCTTCCATCAAGCGAATGAACCGTCCGAGGTCTTCCTCTGATCAGGGTCCTGGTTTCCATGCGGTCGACGATCATCTGCCGGTCCTGTTCCGAACAATGATGCAGCAGATGTAACATCGGCAACGTGGCTTTGCCTTGGCGGGGAGTCCTGTCCCAGTGTCTTGCCCAAGCGTTCGCCATTGGCGGTGTAGTCGAGCGTATCGTCGGCCACTTGGAAGGCGATCCCGAGATGTTGGCCGAACCGGAAGAGCGCATCCTGCTGCGCCTCCGGGGC
>ERZ1370068.5357-contig-4380_pt1 | contig 91228 bp, 128 predicted proteins | sample MGYA00561227_ERZ1370068 | MGnify/ENA primary metagenome ERZ1370068 (study PRJEB38410, sample SAMEA6850437) | metagenome | study: Metagenomic assessment of the ecological functions of the soil: analysis of the soil microbiota associated with the... | reverse complement strand
GACGTAGCGTTCAGTTACGTATTGCTGGTGTTAACAGGACTTATCTATCCCTTCGTCATGACCGGACTCGCTCAAGCGCTGTTCCCATGGCGCGCAAACGGCAGCCTGGTTACGGACGAAAAAGGCCAGGTCGTCGGCTCCGGAGTTGATTGCCCAGGGATTCTCGAACCTCGCTTACTTTCAGCCGCGAGCCTCGGCGGCAGGGGAGAAGGGCTATGACGCGACTTCTTCAGGCGGCTCCAACCTCGGCCCGACATCGAAGAAGCTGCAGGATCGTATCAACGACGATCTCAAGCGCTTGAAGAGCGGAAAACCGCAAGCCACCGCACCTGTTCCGGCGGAGCTTTGTCACCACGTCGGCGAGCGGACTCGATCCACACCTGTCGCCTGAAGGCACGATCTGGGCAACTGCCGCGAGCTGCCAAAGCGCGCGGCGTAGCTCCGAGCGTGGTGAAGGCTGTGGTCGATGCCAACGTCGAAGGAAGAACATTCGGCGTCTTGGCGAACCGCGAGTCAACGTGCTGATGGTCAATCTAAGCGCTCGATCGCCAATTTGGCCGACCGAGCCGTTGCCGATTGTCGATAAGAAAGAAGCAAGCTAATCGAACTTGAAGACAGCGATACGACTATTCATCCGATTGATTTTTTTGCACAGGCGCCGAGGGCCGACTTGCAGTAGAGTGCTCTTTGGAGTTGTTGGCCATGCCGTCAGTATTAGAACGAATGCGCAACACCTGAGATGTTTCTCCATGGCAAAACTCAGAAACGCCCGGAAGATTTCCTCGAGCTGGTCGAGCGCGCCAAGCGCGGAGCGGCTGAAGGTTTATATCGGCGCCGCAGCCGGCGTCGGCAAGACCTATCAGATGCTCGAAGAAGCCCATGCTGCTCAAAAAGCGCGGCGTCGACGTGGTGTTGGCGTTCATCGAGCCGCACGACCGGATCGATACCGCGGCGTTGATCGAGGGTCTCGAGGTGGTGCCGCGCCAGCGCGTCGACTATCGCGGCGTGGTTGTCGAGGAGATGGATCTCGATGCGGTGCTCAGCGCGCCGTCCTCAGGTGGCCGATCGTCGATGAGCTGGCGCACACCAACGCGCCGGTTTGCCGCAACAAGCAAGCGCTACCAGGACGTCTTGGAGCTGCTCGAAGCCGGCATCAACGTCATCTGCGCCTTCAACGTGCAGCATCTCGAAAGCCTCAACGAAATGGTCAAGCAGGCCACCGGCGTGGTCGTCCGCGAGACCGTACCCGGACTCGATTCTCAAGCGGGCCGACCAGGTCGTCGACATCGATCTAGCGGTCGAAGATCTCATCGATCGCCTTAAAGCGGGCAAGATCTATGCGCCGGATAAGGTTGGGTGGGCGCTGGAGAATTTTTCTACCGGAAAATCTTGCGGTGCTGCGCGAGATTGCCCTGCGGGAGGTCGCTGAGAGCGTCGATCGCACCGTTGCGGCGAAGCCGGCAACGGTGATGCCGGCCGCAGGTCGGCGGCGAGCGAGACGCGTGATGGTCTGCTTTGCCCACCCGGCCGCCGCCACACGGCGCCATGCTGCTCAGGCAAGGCTCGCGCTTGGCGGGTCGTTTGAACACCGACTGGTTTGTCGTTCACGTCGAAACCAAAAGCGAAGCCGATCACCGTATCGACGCGACACTGCAGCGGCATCTTCTGGACGACGAACAAAGAGCCCGAGACTTGGGAGCAGAAGTCGTGCGCCTGCGCTCGGAAAGACCGGTTGACGCGCTGCTCGAATTTGGCCGTGATCATGGCGTCCGCCATATCGTCGTCGGCCGATCGCACAAACCGTGGTGGCGTCGTCTGTTAGGTCAATCGCCGGTCTTTAAGCTGGTTACCGAGGCGGACGGATTCGATCTCCACATCGTGTCGTTGGAAGATCGGGAGGCAAGGAATGAATCTTTACAAAAACTATTGCTGGCCCAGGCGCCGATCGCCATCGCCCTGGCGATTGTCGGCATCTTTTCGGTGATCGTCGTGTCCTATCTCGGCTCTCATTCGCAAACCGATTTTGAAGGACAACTACCGCAGCGTGCTGGCCGCGCAGCGCATGAAAGAAGCCATCGAACGGATGGACAGCGGCGCGCTGTTTATTGGTCGCGGGCGAGCGTCAAAAGGGCTTGAGCAGGTAGAAAAAATCAGCCGATCTTCGAAGCCGAGCTGAAAGTGCAAGAGGGAATATCACCGGAGTCGGGAGAGAAGGAGTTCACCGAGGGGCTGCGCGCCGCGTGGATGGATTATCAAACGAAATTTGCGCGCCTGCAAAAAGCACGAGCAGCGAAGAGGCAAAACAAATCTACTTCTCCGAGCTCGGAATCGGCCTTTTACAGAGTGAAATCGGCCGCCGACGAAATCCTGGCGATCAATCAAGACACCATGGTCCGCAAAAGCGATGACGTGCGGCGCACGGCGGAGGCGCATGAACGCGATCACCATCACGGTGGCGCTCGCTGCCCTTGCGCTGGGACTGATCGTCTCGACATTTTTGACTCGGCGCCTGCTCCGGCCGGTTTCGGCCCTCAGCGAGGCGACGCGAAGAATCGGCGAGGGCAACTTCGACACGCGGGCTCACGTGCGGGGCAACGACGAGCTGGCGCACTTGGCGCGGGACTTCAATGCCATGGCCGCGCGCTTGACGGAATACCGCAAAGCTCGCTCGGTGACTTGCTGCAGGCGCATTTGAGCATGCAGGCGGCGATCGACAGCCTGCCCGACCCGGTAGCGATTTTTAATATCGACGGCAACCTCCAGAACGTCAACCGTGCGGCGGAAACGCTGATTGGTCTGAGAACCGACAGCGGCGCGAAAGAGCCTTTCAAAACCGTCGATGTTGCGACACGAGCTGTGCTCGAACGCATGCGCAGTCACGTCCTATCGGGAAAGGCGCGTTTAACCCGCAAAGGATTCGAAGATGCGGTCCAGCTCCCGACGATGTTGGGCGATCGGTATTTCCTGCCGCGCGCCACGCCGGTCTATGAATCGCGCGGCGTGATCGTCGGCGCCACCGTGCTCCTGCAGGACGTCACCCGCTTGCGCCGCTTCGAAGAATTGAAAAACGACGTGGTGGCGACCATCGCGCACGAGTTCCGCACGCCGCTCACGTCCTTGCGCATGGCGGTGCATCTGTGCACCGAGCAGGTCGCCGGTCCGCTCACGGAAAAACAAGCCGAGCTTTTGCACGCGGCGCGCGAGGATTGTGACCGGTTGCAAGCCATGATCGACGATCTTTTAGACTTGTCGAGGATCGAATCGGGCCGCGTCGAGCTCTATCCTTTGCCGACGCCGAGCGGCGTGCTTGCCGAGAGCGCCGTGGAACAATTCAAGGCGGAGGCGGAGGCAAGGGGCGTGCGCCTGAGCGCGGACGCCGCGATCCCGGAAGTCAAAGTGCTGGCGGATCACGAGCGCGTGGGCCATGTATTTGCGAATCTTGTCGGCAACGCGCTACGGCACACCCAACGCGATGGCTCGGTGATCCTGGGTGCGAGCATCACCAACGGCGCGGTGCGCTTCACTGTAACGGACACGGGCAAAGGAATTCCAAAGGAATACCAGGAGCGAATCTTTGAAAAGTTTTTCCAAGTCCCGGAGAGCGGACCGAAAGGAACCGGTCTGGGTCTTTATATCGCCAAGGAGATCGTGCGCGGTCATGGCGGCGACATTGGTGTGGAAAGCGAACCGGGCAGGGGAAGCACTTTTTGGTTCACTTTGCCGCGGGAGACCAAGAGCGCATAGAAAGGAGCGGGGTCATGGCAGTACCCACTCAGGAGTCCTTCGACTTGGCTCAGGACGAACGGAGACGATCTTAAAGTGGTTGATGATTTTCCGTTCATGCTGAGGGTCTCGGAAGCGTTGCGACACCTTTTTCAGCAACGCTCTTTTTCTACCCCTCATATTTTTTCGCTTGCGCCAAAGCGTCGAGGCGTCGATCCCAAGCACGGCGGCGGCTTCGTCCAACGTGGCGGTGCGCGCGACCACCCGGGTGATGTGCTCGCGCTCGACAGCGTCAAGGAAAAATCGCCGCCCACCTGCGGCGCGTCCGCGGCGCGATGGCGCGCGGCAATGTGCGCGCCGGAAAGGCTTCCGGTTCGATGATTTGAGCCGGCCAAAGGATCACCGCTCTTTCGATGGTGTTTCTAAGCTCGCGGACATTGCCGGGCCACGAGTACGCGGTCAAAACATCGGCGGCGGAACTCGGACAGCTCGGGAGGTTGACGACGCGCCGATTTTGCGAAGAAAAGTAAAAGCGGCGCGCCAAGCGCAAAATATCCTCGGGCCGCTCGCGCAGCGGCGGCAGCTGCAAGTCGATCACGTTCAGACGATGAGAGCAGATCTTCGCGAAACAGGCCTTGGCGCACGTGCTCGGTTAAATCGCGATTGGTGGCCGCCACGGTTCGAACGTCGGCCCGCCGGGTTTTGTTCTCGCCGAGCCGTTCGAATTCTTTTCCTCTATGAAGCGGAGCAGCTTGGCTTGCAGCGGAAGGCGAGATGTCGCCGATCTCATCGAGAAAAAGCGTGCCACCCTCGGCCGCCTCGACGCGGCCCGCTTGATCGCGCACGGCGCCGGTAAAAGCTCCTTTGGCGTGGCCGAACAGCTCGCTGGTCAGCAATTCCTCGGATAGAGTCGGGCAATTGACGACAACAAAAGGATGGCGGCTGCGCGGGCTCAATGAATGAATCCACCGCGCCAGCACGCTCTTGCCGGTGCCGCTTTCGCCGCGCAACAGCACCGCTGCGTCCGAGCTCGCCGCCTTTCGCGCAACTTCAAAAACCGCGCGAAGCTTCGGTGAATCGGATTCCAGATCGCTGTCCGGTGCCGCCTCGCGCAGACGGCCCTCCAGATCGATGACCTGTCGTTTCAGATCGCGTTGCTTGATGCATTGATCGACAACGTGACGAATCTGCGCCGGCGTAAACGGCTTGGCCAGGTAGTCGGCCGCGCCGCGTTTGATCGCGTCTACTGCGTTGTCGATGGTGGCGTAGGCCGTGATCACCACCACCAACAGATTGGGACAATCGGCGATCAGTTTGGGGATGAGGTCGAGACCGCTGGTGTCGCCGAGACGGACGTCGAGAAACGCCAAATCGTAGGCGTGTTGGGCGAGCGCGTCAGAGCGCGCTTTCTCCGGACGATACCGCGGTCACCTGACAGCCGGCTCTGCTCGAGACAGAGCGAAAGCGTGGCGCGGATGTTCTTTTCATCGTCGATGACAAGCACCCGGAGTATTGAATCCGGAGTCGGTTTTGGGAAGACCACGTGACCGCCTTGTTTGGGCACTATGCTATCCGAGAGTTGTTGATGCAAGCGGCCGCGCGATTGGATCGTCGATGGCGCCGCGAGGCGAGAAGCGGCTCGGCGTTACGGTGCTACTTGGACGCCGAGCATGCGGCCGAGATCTTCACAGCAAGCGACCCAACGGCGCGCCGTTTCGTCGCCGCGTTTTCGGCGTCGCGCTGATGGGGATATTCCCGCTTCCACAGCTGATAAAAAATATTTTGGACTTTCCAGAGATGGGTCGTGAACGGGAGCTCTTGAAGAAAGCTCGCGGCGTCGTGCAATTGCTCGAGTGCGGCCAACGAGGATTGCGTCGCAAGCACGCCGGCCACGCGCTCCAACGACTGCCGGTAGGCAAACTCCAAGGCCGTCATGTCGAGAGTGATGCCTTCGGCTTTGGCCGGACTCAAAGGCGGGTGACCTCGGCGCGATCGATCTGCGTTTGTTCCAGCGCTGCGCGCAAATCCTGATTCAATACGAACTCCGCCGCGGCGGCAAATCCTTTGGGAAGGGGAATCCCGAGATCGGTGAGAAAACGCATGAGCGGCGCGCGCGACTCGTAAACTTGCCGGTAGAGCGCCGCCGCTTCGGCGAGATTGGCAGCCAGGATTTTCGTCAAGACGCTTCTTTGCTGGTCGTGAAAGAGCGAGCGCAAAGAGTAGTTCGATTCGCCGAAGCGACGCTCCATCACGCGCAGGACCGCGGTGAGCTCGGCGCGGCGAAAGGGTTCCACGGCGCTTTCAATCACGCTTTGATAGCTTGTGTCATCGCGAAATTCGCCAACCCCGCCGCTAATGTTGTGGTCGCCCAGATGGAGCACGCCGAAATTGAGCCTGGTAGTTTCCTGGGTAATTCTCGACGTGAGACGAACTCGGCCGAAGGCGAGCTTGGCGCAGCCGGCGGTGAAAACCTGTTGATCCTCACGGCTGGCGTCGTAGCAGTAGATCGCGGTCTCGCGCGGATAGTCTTCGAACAAAGTGCTGACCGCGTAATGGGCGCCGACTTTTTCCCAGTCAACCTTGGCGGGCCGGACCGAACGCGCATAGATGTCGGATCCATTGCCCTGCGCCGCGACGTTGCTTTTGGCCGCCGCCAAGCGCTGGGTAAACTGGCTTTCCAAAGGCGCGCCGAAAAGGTCTTCCGCTAGTTGCAAGGCGCGGCCGGCGAACTGGAGAATTTGCACCGCTTCGATGCCGGAAATGTCGTCGAAGAACCAACCGCAACTGGTGTACATGAGCATGGCATGGCGCTGCATTTCGAGGAGCTTGAGCGCCGTCACGCTTTCCGTGGCAGTCAAGCTCCGCCCGGCGTGAGCGGTGACAAAGCTTTGAATGTTTTCCGCCGATCGATTGTGAACGACGTCGATGTAGCCATTGCGGGCGGCCCAGGGATCCTTGAATAGCGCGCGCGCTTTCTTCCCAGCGCGGCGCGATGGTGTCGCGCAGCCAGTCCAGCGCGTTGCGCAGCGGCGTGCGCCACGCCTGGTTCCAGCCGGGATGGGCGCCCGAGTTGCAGCCGCAATCGCTCCACCAGCGATCGATGCCGTGGGCGCAGCTCCAGGAGCTTTTCTCGATGATTTCGACTTCGTCGGTCGGCGGGTATTTTGCCAAGAACTCGCCGTAGTTGGTAAAGTTGCGCCGGCGCGCCCGCGCCGATCCGATCTAGGACGTAGGCCAGGGCCATGTCGCCGAAGCGATGATGGTGGCCGTAGCTCTCACCGTCCGTGGCGACGTGCACGAGCTGGGCGCCGTCTCTTTGGGCGAAAGCGCCGGTCAATCTTTCGATGAAACGATCGCCGTGCGAAAGCAGTCCCTCGAAAGCCACGGCGCGCGCGATCGGGCCGTCATAAAAAACAGCGCGATCGATCTTCCCGACGGCAGACGGTGCTGGTAGGCGCGTGTGCCGTCGATGGGCCGGCCGCTTGAGCTCGTGCCATTTCGCCTCGCCGATCCGGCGCACGCGCGCCGCCTGATGCGGCGCCAGAATCGTAAATCGCAGGCCAAACTCGGCGAGCAATTCCGAGAGTTTCCAAATCGACGGCGGTTTCCGGGAGCCACATTCCTTCCGGCGCGCGGTTAAATCTTTTTTCGAAGTCGCGCACGCCCCAGATAATTTGGTGGCGCGATCGCGGCTGTTGGCCAGAGGGCATGATGACGTGATTGTAAGCCTGGGCTATAGCGGAGCCGTGGCCGGAAAAGTATTTTTGGCTTTCCCGGTCGGCGGCCAAGATCGCGGCGTAGACGTCCGGCGCCTTGACTTCCAGCCATGATAAGAGCGTCGGACCAAAATCAAAGCTCATTTTGGCGTAGTTATTGACCAGCTTGACGATGCGGCCTTGTCCATCGAGAATCCGCGAAACCGAGTTGGGCGCATAGCATTCCGCGGTGATTCTTTCATTCCAATCGTGATAGGGCGCGGCTGAATCTTGCAACTCGACGGCTTCGAGCCAGGGTTTTCCCGCGGCGGTTGGTAGAAATGGCCGTGAATACAAATGAAACGTTCCATGTGAGGATGCTTGGTCGTGGCACGACGTCAGGCTCGGCCCCGACGGCGTGCGCAAGGCTTGGGGTTAGGGATTGGTCATGACCCAGGTAGTTTTGCGCGGACCCGCGCGGCAATACGACAACGCCGCTTTGCGAAACCGTGTAGCGCTCTCGATCCTCGTCGGCGTCGTAGCCGATCTGTGTTCCTGATGGGATGACGTTGGCTTTTGTCGATGATCGCGTGACGAATCTTACAGCCGCGGCCGATCTCGACCCAGTCCATGATCACCGAATCTTCGATTTGGCTGTAGCTGTGAATTCTGACGTTTCTGCCGACCACGCAGTTGTGCACATAGCTGCCGCTGATGATCGTGCCCTCGGCAACGATCGAGTTGACCGCCATGCCTTGGCGATCTTTCCAGTCGAAGACAAATTTCGCCGGCGGATCGCTAGCCGACCGTACGCAGCGGCCAACTGCGGTTATATAAATTGAATGACGGGTCGATGGAGCACAAATCCATGCTCGCTTCGTAGTAGGCATCGATCGTTCCCAGATCGCGCCAGTAGCTCGGCTCTTCTCCTTTGGACGGGATCGGCACGCGGTTTTTGCGGAAGTCGTAGGCGAAGATTTTGCTGCTCTGGATCAGCCCCGGCAGGATATCGCGGGCGAAATCGTGAGTGCTGGCGGGCTTCTCGGCGTCGGCATTGAGCGAAGCGATCAAGACTTCATTGTTGAAAAGGTAATTGCCCATCGACACGAGCGCATAATTCGGCTCTCCCGGGATCGACTTGGGATTTTTCGGCTTCTCGTCAAAGCCAGTGATGCGCCAATCGGCATCGACTTTGATAACGCCGAACTGCGAAGCCTCTTCGATCCTGACCGGCAGGGCGGCGACGGTGACGTCGGCGGATTTTTTTGATGCTCGTCGATCATCTGCCGGACGTTCATGCGATAGATGTGATCGGCCCCGAAAACCGCGACCAACCTAGGATTGTGGCGCTCGAGCAGATATAAATTCTGATAGACGCAATCGGCGGTGCCTTGGTACCAGTCTTCGCCCGAGCGCATCTGCGCGGGTACCGGCGTAACGAAATGGTCGCCGAGAAAATCGAGTCGTGCGCCAGCCTCGGTCGAGATGCTCGAGCAGCGACTGGGCTTTAAACTGGGTCACCACGTAAATCGACAGAATGCCCGAGTTGATGAAGTTGGACAGCACGAAATCGATGATCCGATAGCGGCCGCCGAAAGGCACAGCGGGCTTCGCCCGATGCTGGGTCAAGGGATAAAGGCGTTCGCCTTTGCCGCCCGCCATGATTACGCCGAGCACGTACATCATAGACCTCTTATTGGAGTTCTCCCTTAATTGACAAGTTGCCGGTACAAGTCGACGTAACCCTTCGCCGAACGGTCCCAGGAAAAATCCATCGCCATGGCGCGACGCCGAAGCGCCGTCCAGGCCTTTCTTGTTGCGAAACACCCCAAGCTTTGATCCACGGCGTCGAGCAAAGCAGGCGCCGTGTAGGGCTCGAAAACAAAGCCCGTGCCGGTTTCGGCGCGGGCATCGTAGTGCTGCACGGTATCTTTCAAGCCGCCAACGGCGCGCACGATCGGAATGGTACCATATTTTAAGGCTAAACATCTGGTTGAGGCCGCAGGGCCTCGTAGAGCGACGGCATCAGGAAAAGATCCGCGCCCGCCTCGATCTGGTGCGCGAGGGGCTCATCGAAACCGATGCGCGCCGCCACCTGCTCCGGATAGCGCGCCGCCGCGGCGCGAAAAAACTCCTCGTAGCGCGGCGCGCCGGTGCCGAGCACGACGAACTGAACCTGGCGCTCCATCAGCGCGGTAAAATATTTTCAATCAGATCGACATCCTTTTTGCGGCGTGAGGCGCGAGATCATGGCCAAGAGCGGCGTATCGTTCTTATCAGCAAGGCCGAGCGCGCGCCTGAGTTTTTTTGCACGAGCTTTTCAATTCGAGACTGTTCTCGCCATAGTGGTCCGCCAGGTAGGGATCTGTCCAGGGATTCCATTGATGGTAATCGACGCCGTTGAGAATGCCGACGAGATCGGCGCCGCGCTGGCGCAGCACGCCTTCGAGGCCAAAACCCTGCTCGGCGCTCATAATTTCCCTTGCGTAAGAAGGGCTCACGGTGCTGAGCTTATCGGCAAAAACAAGCGCGCCTTTGAGAAAATTGATATTGCCGTAAAATTCCAAAAACTGCGGCGTAAAAAAGCTCGCATCGAGATCCAACAGACGCCAATCGGGTGGCCCGAAGATTCCTTGAAAGCCGAGATTGTGAACCGTAAAAACCGTTTTGCCGCGGCCAATTCAGGGTAGCGAGCCGGTTGAGCTTTCAGAAAGACGATCGCCAAGGCGGTTTGCCAATCGTGCCCATGCACGATATCCACGCGCTCGCGGCGCAGCAGCTCCAGAGCGGCGCGGCTGAAAAAGCTAAACCGCTCGGAATTGTCCGGATAATCGCCGCTCGGCGGGCCGTAAAGAAACTCGCGATCGAAGTAGGCATCGGCACGGATCAAGTAAACCGTCGCACGATTGCCGATCGAGCCCTCGAGCACCGTTGCTTCCTGCCGGCGGTCGGCAAGCGCGACGGAGAGTTTGTCGGGCATCTCGCGCAAAACGAAACCGCCCTGAAGGGCAGAACGATAGGCCGGCGCGATGACGCAGACTTCGTGACCGAGCCGTGCCAATGCGACCGAAAGCGTGCCGAGCACGTCCGCCAAGCCGCCGGTCTTGGCGAAGGGCGTGACTTCGGAAGCAATCATCGCGATCTTCATCTCGGTTCGTTGAACCCATTCAATGCAGTTGTTTGGCGCGGGCTTGCCGGAGTTATTTTATTGTCGGTCAAAAACAATGCCTGATAATGGCGGCAGGGTGAGCGCCAATGAAAATGGGCGGCCGTGTTGCGGCCACGGATCGGCAGTCCACGCCGCCGCGATTGCCCATGCCGCTGCCGCCGTACTCCGTCGCGTCGCTGTTCAAGGCTTCGCGCCAAAAGCCGCCGTGCGGCGCGCCGATCCGATACTCTTGCCGCGGCACGGGCGTGAAGTTACAGACCATAAGCACTAAATTCGCAGTGGATTTCCCCTTGCGGATTAAACTCACCACGCTGCTTTCAGCGTCGCCGCAATCGATCCATTCAAAGCCGGCCGGCTCGCAGTCGAGTTCGTGCAGCGCGGGCTCGCTGCGGTAAAGGCGATTGAGGTCCCGAATCCATTGCTGCACACCGCTGTGAAGCGGGTAATCCACTAGATCCCAATCCAGACTCCCGTCGTGGCTCCACTCGCGCCACTGGCCGAACTCACCGCCCATAAACAGGAGCTTCTTCGCCGGTTGCGCATACATGTAGCCGTACAGAGCGCGCAGATTGGCAAACTTCTGCCAATCATCGCCGGACATCTTTCCCAAGAGGGAGCCCTTGCCGTAGACGACCTCGTCGTGGGAGAGGGTAGGACAAAGTTTTCATGAAAAGCGTAGAGCATTCGAAACGTGAGCTTGTCTTGATGGTAGCGGCGATGCACGGGTTCCTTGCACATGTATTGCAGCGTGTCGTGCATCCAACCCATGTCCCATTTAAGACCGAAGCCGAGGCCGCCGACGTAGGTCGGCCGCGACACCATCGGCCAGTCGGTGGATTCCTCCGCGATAGTTTGCGTGTCGGGAAAATGCTCGTAGACGGCGGCATTAAGCCGGCGCAGAAAATCGATGGCGTCGATATTTTCGCGACCGCCATATTTGTTAGGAACCCATTCGCCGTCCTTGCGCGCGTAGTCGAGATAGAGCATCGACGCCACGGCATCCACGCGCAGACCGTCGGCGTGATAACGGTCGAGCCAAAACAGCGCGTTGCTGATGAGGAAACCTCGAACTTCGTTGCGTCCGTAGTTGAAAATAAAACTGTTCCATTCCGGATGGTAGCCTTGACGCGAATCGGCGTGCTCGTATAAATGGGTGCCATCAAAAAAGCCGGGCCGTGTTCGTCGCTGGGAAAATGCGAAGGCACCCAATCGAGGATGACGCCGATGCCGCGCTGATGCAGGTAATCGATCAAGTACATGAGGTCTTGCGGCGTGCCGAAGTTTCCCGACGGCGCAAAAACCCGGTAATTTGATAGCCCCACGAGCCAAAAAAGGATGATCCATCACCGGCATGAATTCCACGTGGGTGTAATCCAGCTTTTGCAGATAATCGGCGAGCTGGGGCGCCAATTCGCGGTAGGATAGCGAACGGTTGCCTTCCTGCTCGATGCGCCGCCACGAGCCCAGGTGCATTTCATAAATCGCCATCGGTTTGTCGAGGCGATTGCGCTGGTGGCGGCCGGCCATCCATTCGCGATCACCCCACGTGTAATCGAGATCCCAAACGATGGAAGCGGTTTTCGGCGGCACTTCGTTGAATATCGACAGCGGGTCAGCTTTATCGACTCGGTAACCGTTGAACCGCGAGACGATGCGATATTTGTAAAGAGCCCCCTTGCCCATGTCGGGAAAAACCCTTCCCATATGCCGGATTGGCCCTTGGGCATAAGCGCGTGGCTATTCCGATGCCACTGATTGAAATCACCCATGACGAAAACCTGCTCGGCATCAGGCGCCCAAACGGCGAAATAGGTGCCGGTGTTTTCTCCGGCAATGAGGTGAGCGCCGAGCTTCTCGTAAAGGCGAAAGTGGCTGCCTTGATTAAAAGATAGAGATCGTCGTCGTTCAGCAGACTGATGATCGGTGGTTGTGACATTATCATTATTTTATCTTATCGGAGCCACGAATGTCGCCGATTGTCTTCAATACTTCCACGACAGACCCCATCTCGCAGATCGTTTCGAGCGGGAGGTGAGCTTTGCGCTGCCAATTGGGCCGCTCTTGCCACGTACCGGGAGTATTTTGCGGCAACGGTTCGAGCCAAAGGTCTTCCAAGTTGATCAGTAAGAACTCTTCATCATTCTGAGCTAGAAACGTCAACCATGCGGCGAGCACGGCGCCAGGGTCGGCGCTATTGTCAGTCAGCGAACCGCGCGAGCGGAGAAATTTAATCAGCGCTTCTCGCTGCGCTGCGCGGTATTGATGCTCCTGTTGCGCTTGCGCTTCTGCGAGCAAGCCAAGCTCGACTCGATCTTGGATGTCGGCACCGGTCCAAAACCCATGAACGTCGCCGTGTCGTGGGTATTGAGACTTGCCACGGTATTCGCCGGGACCTTGTCGAGCGCCGGCTCGGCAGCCGCGTTCACACCGAAGATTCCCACGTGCATGCCGAGAATTTTATGGCGCTTCCATCGCTTCGTCGACATAGAACGGCACCGTGCCGAGATTTTCGCCGACGATTTGCACGTGGTGGCGGTGTGATTCCAGGCACAAGATCGCATAGTACTCTTGTGCTTGATTGTGAACATACAAGCCCTCGGCGGCGCTGAAGCCGTGCGGTACCCAGAAGGCGCGGTGTAAGCCCATGATGTGATCAATGCGCAGCATCCCGGCCAAAGCCATATGATGGCGAATGCAATCGATGTAGTAGCGATATCCTTGGCCTCGGATGGCGTCGGGATGAAGCGGCGGAAAGCCCCAGTCTTGGCCCTTCACGAATAAGCCGTCGGGCGGAGCACCGCCGTTGGCGCTCAAGGCGAATAGATTCCGCTCGCGCCAGACATCGTAACCGTCGCGATTTACGCCGAGAGGGAAGTCAAGATAAAGCGTCGCGCCGTTCTTTTTCGCCTCATCGCGCAACCAGCGCTTTTGTTCGTCGCATTGCCACTGGACGTAAAGATGGTACTGATAAGCGCCCTCGTCATAGTCATCGGCGGTTAGTGTGCCGGCGCAGGCGGTGGACGGCCAATAGAACCAGACTTTGCGTTCGCGCTCGACTTTGGCGCGAAAGGCGGCGTAGTCCCGCGCCATGGGATGAGTTGTCACGTACTTTTAAAGCTCGTCCGGCGCTTGGAGTTTTTTTCAGAAGAAATTTTAACAGCTCCTCGATCGCCTGACGTTTGAGAGCCATGCACTTTCGGTAGTCAACCACCAATTGCGCCCGGGCATCGTTTAAGTCGCGTTGAAACCCGGCGGAGTTGACGATGGCTTGCGCCGCCGGACACTGGGCGAACTCCGGGATCCTCGTCACGTCGAGATAAAACTCATTCCAAAAGAGCCTGCTCACAGGGGCGTAGGGACTCGGATTGAACGGCTCGTCCAAGAAGCTCGCGAGCATCGGCAGGGTGGCGACGGCTTGCCCCTTCAACTCGCCGACAAAGCCAGCAAATGTCGCGAGATCGGTGTAATCGCCGGCACCCCAGCTCCGCGCCGAGTTGAGAGCGTAGAGCGGACAGAAAACGCCCCATGCCTTAGCGTCGTTGGTGTTCACCGAGGCGTATGCTTGAGGCGGCGCCGAAATTACATACGATTCCAAATGAAGATCACCGAGCCGAAGCTTTAACCGGTGATAACCGAGGGGAATTTGCGCTTGAATAACAAGGCTTCGAACCAGGTAGCCCACTCCTTCGACCTCGCGGGCACAGACGCGCCCGCCCGGCTCATCGCTGCACTCGCCCGCTTGCAGCTCGCCGGTTTCGAGAACGACTTGGTATTTTCCTTTTGTCTCGGCGAGCCGCTGCGGCAGGCGCACTTTGAAACTTAGCGGCTTGCTCTTGCCAGGCAACGAGCACCGGTTCGATGGCGCGTTGCCAGAGGTTCTGACGCCGTTCGCGCAGGGCGCTTGGAAGATCGTCGCTCGACTTGACCGGCGCGTCGAGGGATTTAAGCACGGCAATAATCGCCTCTGGGGCGCGGTGCGCACTTGACCGAAGCCGTCACGGTAGACGGTCTGGAGGTTGTAGGAGTCGCGCGAAATTCTTCAGCAGGTCGGGAGTCACCATGTCAGCCGGATCAAAAATAGCTTAGCAAAGCATCGCGCGGATTACTCGGCGGCCGGACGATGAACGATCCAAAAAGTTTGCGTGTCACTTTGGCTCGCAGCGTGATCGCCACGACAGGGTTATTGAAATCGTCGGATGACCGTTAGCAGTTGGCTAAAAAACCGCCGGAACCTGAACGGCAATAGAAACGGATTACACTAAACGCACCCAGGCTTTTTGCAACGAGGTGGCGTAACCGACTTCGGCTGCATGGGTGACGCCGGCCGCATTCAGATCCTCAACCAACTTGGCGGCGTGTCGCTTGGCGACGGCGAGAAGCAGGCCGCCGGACGTCTGGGGATCGAGAGCGATCTCGACGAGCCCTTCACGGATCGATTTGTCGATGGTCATTTTATCGCTGAGATATTCTCTATTCCGTTTGCAGCCGCCGGTGATGTAGCCTTTCAGCCAAACGCGGCGCGCCGCGCAGGAGCGGCATTTTTGCCGATTCGATCACTAGAGTGACGCCGCTGCCGCTGGCCATTCCGAGGGCGTGGCCGAGTATGCCAAAGCCGGTGACATCGGAGCAGGCGTGCACCGAGTGTTTGCGCGCGACCAACGATGCCGCGGCATTCAGCGTGGTCATCGATTTCACCGCTTCGTTGACGCTCTCATCCGAAGCTTTGCCTTTCTTGAGCGCTGTGGTAATGATGCCGGTGCCGAGCGCTTTGGTCAGAATCAGCACATCGCCTTCCTGGACGCCGACGTTGCGAAAAATTTTGTCGGGATGGATCACGCCCGTGACCGCCATGCCGAATTTAATTTCTTCATCGATAATGCTGTGGCCGCCGATGACAACCGCGCCGCTTTCCTTGACCTTTTCCGCGCCGCCTTTGAGGATCTCACCCAGGATCTCGATATCCATTTTGCCCTTGGGGAAGCAGACGATGTTCATGCAGGTTACGGGATCGCCGCCCATGGCGTAAACATCGCTTAGCGAGTTCGCCGCCGAGATCTGCCCGAAGATATAGGGGTCATCGACGATCGGCGTGAAAAAATCGACCGTGTTGACGATCGCAAGGTCGGGGCGCAGTCGATACACCCCGGCGTCGTCGCCGGTTTCGGTGCCGACGAGCATGTCGGAATTTTTGAACTTGGGCAGCTCGTGCAAGACTTGCGCGAGGTCGGCGGGGCCGAGCTTTGCTGCTCAGCCGGCGGCTTTGACCTCTTGCGTCAGGCGCACAGCTTTTCTCTTTTTAGGATCATGATGCGATTACTTTAGATGCGATCAATGGTCAAATTCAACGTGGCGAGAGCGGTTTTCACTCGTCGGCGTAGATTTCAATCGGCGGATGTCGCCGATGCGAATCGTCAGTCCGTCACGATCGAAGTATTCCAGGAGCGGGATCGTGTACTTGCGGCTGGAGCCGATCAGATCGCGGAACGATGCCGCGGTCATTTCGCCTTTCGTAGTTAAATATTCTTTAATCTTTGCGCTAAGCGTTGTCGATGCTGCTCGCCAGAAAATACATGTCAGTGGTGACGCGGACGATCGAGCCGTCTCGTTCCAGCAGGCGGATCACTTCATTCAAACGCGGCGCGGCACGCCGGCCTGCTTTTCGATCTCTTTCAGATCCGGAGGTGCCAGCGGCTGTTCGCCGAGGAGTTTTTTGATTTTGTCCATCAGCGTCTTTTTCTGGCCGCCGAGCTGGACGCGGTGACTGGCAAGGCGCAGCAGGTTGTCTTCCTTGGCGATCAATTTTTCTTCGATCATGAGTGTCGACGAGCAGGCGGAAAATCTTCGGGGACAATTCATAAACCAGCTTGCCGCGCAACTCTTCCATGTCCATCCCGGGCAGGAGCGGATGACCGGCGTGAAAATCCTTTGAACGACTGGACGATTTGTTCTGTTGATGCGCCGCCACTTTGTTCGGTGGTGTAAACTTTTTCGCCTTCCGCATTCAAGACTCGCAGCGGTTTCATCGTGTCGATGGCATCGCGCATCTGTTCTTCCCTGATGTTGAGAAATTGATGAATCGCGTCGATCGGCGCCGCGAACAATTCGCTGGCGTCGATAAAGGCTTGAGTGAGCGCTCGCTACGTCGCCGCGGTGCAACGCTTCCAACCGGTTACTCAGCTCGCGATCACCCGTTTGTGGCGTTTCGCCCAGGGATTGATCACCAGCCCGCCCGCCAAACGTTCGCCGCGCAGTCTCGTCGCGCACGATGAAATGGTCGCCGCGCAAGACCAGCAGCGGCTCGTTGAGCATGATCTGGCAATAGGCCGATTGCTTTGGGCTCGATTTTTCCGCGTTGCCGAGCAACGACAATTTTGCCGAGCCGTTCCGCGGTGCCGATGATGAATGCGCACTCGCTGATGATTTTTGATGCCCTTGGCCGCTGCCGGCCGCACTTCCAGAAATGCATCGAAACGATCCGAAGTCAGCGTCAGCTTCTCGTGACAGATCACCTGACCGCGCTCGATCGAGGCGCGCTCGGGACCGGTGAGATTGATCGCCACCCGCTGTCCCCATACCGCCGCTGTCGACGGGTTTGCCGTGAACCTGCAGGCTGCGCACGCGAAACAGATAATCGCCCGGCAGGCAGCGCACTTGCTCGCCGACTTTGACTTCGCCGCTGAGCGCGTGTGCCGGTGACGACGACGCCATGCCCTTGCAGTACGAAGGCGCGGTCGACGGGCAGGCGGAAGTAACCGTTCGGCGCTGCTTTGTTGCGTGGCTTTTTAAAAGTTCGGCGATGCGGTCTTTGAGCTCGGAAATGCCTTGGCCGGTGACCGACGAAACGGTGATCTTCGGAGAATTCTCCAGCGTCGTGCCGAGAGTCAAGATATCGATCTCTTCCTCGATGTCGGCGATCCGCGCAGGCGAAACTAAATCCGCTTTGGTAATCACGAAAAGCGCCAGCTTGATGCCGAGCAGATGGACGATGTCCAAATGTTCTTCGGTCTGCGGCATGACGCCGTCGTCGGCGGCGACGGTGAAGAGCACGAGATCGATGCCGTGCGCGCCGGCGAGCATGTTCTGATAAAGCGCTCGTGGCCGGGCACGTCGACGATGCCCGCCGAAGTGCCGTCGGGCAGATCGAGATGGGCGAAACCGAGATCGATGGAGATGCCGCGCTCTTTTTCTTCCTTGAGCCGGTCGGTGTCGGTGCCGGTGAGCGCTTTGATCGAGCTCGGTCTTGCCGTGATCGATGTGGCCGGCGGTGCCGATGATGTAGGGCATGAGATAATTGAAAATTGAAAATTAAAAATTCAAAATTCATTCGCCGTGCAAACTTTGGGATCGAGGTCGTTGGGATCGAAGATCGTTCTCAGGTCGAGGAGAAATCGGTCGTCTTTGATCCGGCCGATGATCGGCGGATCGGCGCGCGCGGAACTTTTGCGCGATGGCGTTGGCACTGAGCTTTGGGTGCGCGATCGCTGACGACGACCGTCGGCAGTTCTTCGGTCGGCAGAGGCGCCGCTGCCGATCTGTGCGCGTTGAGTCTTCGAGCTGAATCTGGAATTCAGCGCCGAGCGCCGCTTGAGCTTGGGTAACAACTGTTCGCCGGTCGCGCGGATTTCATTCGACAGACCGGGTAAACGCTCGAAGCGTGGGAATTTCTTCGACGATGTTCGGCGACTGGCGGTAGCGGCGCAAGGTTGCTTCGAGGGCGGCCAGTGTCAGCTTGCCGCAGCGCAGGGCGCGCTGCAGATGATTCTTGTTCATCCTGCCGATCAAATCTTTTTTGCCGACCATCAAGCCCGCTTGTGGGCCGCCGAGAATTTTATCGCCGCTAAACGTCACGACGCTCGGCGCCGGCTTGAATTCTTTCCGCGACGATCGGTTCTTTGGGCAAGCCGTATCGGCTTAAGATCGATAAAGCGCCGCTGCCGAGATCTTCCATCACCGGCAGGTTGTGCTTCTTGCCGATGGCGACGAGTTCTTCCAGTGTCACTTCGGCGGTGAAGCCGACTACTTTATAATTGCTGGTGTGAACTTTCAGCAGCAGCGCGGTTTTTTCGTTGATGGCATTTTCGTAATCAACCGGATGGGTGCGATTGGTGGCGCCGCACTTCGCGCAAGCACCGCGCCGCTCTTGGCCATGATCTCGAATGCGAAAGGCGCCGCCGATCTCGATCAGCTCGCCGCGCGAGACGATCACTTCTTTGCCTTCGGCCAACGTGTTCAAGCCCGAGCAATACCGCGGCGGCATTGTTATTGACCACCGTCGCGGCTTCGGCGCCGGTAAGCTCGGTCAATAGCTTTTCGAGCGTTTCCTCGCGCTTGCCGCGCTTGCCGGCGGCGAGGTCGTATTCCAGATTGATCGGATGATCGGCGACCTCGAACATGGCGTCGATCGCCGCGCGCGGTAAGCAAGGCGCGGCCCAAGTTCGTGTGCAAGATGGTGCCGGTGGCATTGACAACTCGGATATGCCCCGGTTGGCCGTCAATAAAAATCGCGCCTTTCGATTCGTTCGACGATCGCATCTTCGTTCAGTTCGACTGCGCGACCGCTCCGCCTGATCTCAGCGCGAAGCTGTTCGAGAACAGCGCGGCTTTGTTCCGTGACATATTCCCGATTGTAACGCGCCAGCAATGCTTCGCAGCGCGCATGTTTGAGCAGACGATCGATGGATGGAAGCTCGCGCAAAAGAGTGGCGGTCTGATCGGCCATGGGGAAAATCAGATTTACACAGGGAAGAAGCAAATTCAACATGACTTTTGAGTGGAGTAATCAGTGCGCCGTTGTCGTTTGCGCATGTTTGACAAGCGCCATCGGCTTCCATAGAGTTCTGCGCGAGACAGGCGCTGAGCTCAAGCGAACCGAGATGGATCATCCGCTGCCGGAAACAAAAACTGTATTCGGCGTAAGGATCGCGCGCACAACGATCGTCGATTTATTACGCAGCCGCAACAAGACAAGCGCGTTTCATGACCGAGCTGCAGCGCCTCGTTGGAACGCGTTACGGGATCAGGCACGGAAGAAGCCGACCGCGCGTTTAGCGGCGCTGGAAGTCCGAACGAGTCGTGATGATCCGCGACAATTTCTGCGCCGATCCTCATTTGGCCGGCGTCGATCTGCGCGTCGTCGCGCTGGTGGAGAGCGTCGATGGCGGCGATCCGCAGATGAGCGCGATTCGCTTCTGATCGATCGAAGCCGTGGAACAAGTGGCTGAGTGAGTATCTGGCCAATCATCGGTGCGGATGAACGCTGAGCGATGGCAATTTCAAATCATCAAATTTCAGATGCTTGGCCTCATCCCCGAATTTGAAATCTGAGATCTGCAATTTGAGATTCTGAGCGGAGCGAGAGACATGCGCGTAGCAGTCGATATCGGCGGAACATTTACCGACGTGGTCGTGTTTGACGAGGCGAACAGCTCGCTGGCGTTGGCGAAGGCGCTGTCGACGCCGGCGGAGTTGGCGCGCGGGGTGTTGGAAGGTTTGACCAAGGCTGCCGTGCGCTTTGACGACGTAACGACCTTAATTCACGGTTCCTACCGTGGTGGTCAACGCGATCATCGAGCGCAATAGGTGCCAAGACCGCGCTGGTGACGACCAAAGGATTTCGCGATGTTTACGAGATCGGCCGCATCAATCGTCCCGAGTCTTTTAATCCGCGCTTTCGCAAGCACCGTCCGCTGGTGCCGCGCGAAGATATTTTTGAAGTGACCGAGCGCATGCTTGCCGACGGCTCGGTGCGCACGCCGTTCGACGAACGGGAAGCGCGCGAGGTGGCGCGCATCATCAGCGAAGAAGGATTCGAAGCGGTGGCGGTATTGTTTCTGCATTCCTACCGTGCGCCGGAGCATGAGATCCGCATGTGCGAGATCCTGCGCGAAACCGATGCAAATTTATTTTTTAAGCGCGTCCCATGAGCTGTCGCGCGAGTATCGCGAATACGAACGCACTTCGACGGTTGCGGCCAACGCCTACGTCGGACCGAAAGTGAGTCAATACCTGGGTGATCTCGAACAACGGCTGCGTGACAACAAATTTCGCGGCAATCTCATGATCATGCAGTCCAACGGCGGCTTGTCCGATGTCGACATGGCGCGGCGCCAGTGCATTCAGATGATGGAGTCTGGACCGGCGGGGGTGTGGTCGGCACGATGGCGCTCTGCGAATTGCTCGATCTCGACGCCGCGATTGCTTTCGACATGGGCGGACTACCGCAAAGGCTTGCGTGATCCGGCGCGGCGAACTGAGCCTTCGCCGGATTACTTCATCGGCGGCTATAACGAAGGGCTCTGCGGTGCGTATTCCCGTTCTCGACATCGTCGAAGTCGGCACCGGCGGCGGCAGCATCGCGTGGCTCGACGAAGGCGGCGGTCTGCATGTCGGTCCGCGCAGCGCCGGAGCGGAACCCGGGCCGGCGAGCTACGGACGCGGCGGCACCGAACTGACGGTCACGGACGCGAACGTCATCCTCGGCCGACTCTCGCCCGAGCGCTTTCTCGGCGGCGAAATGCGCTTGGATCGAAGCGCCGCGGAAAAATCGTTGCGCGAACGGATCGCGCAACCGCTCAACGTCAATCTCGAGCGCGCCGCCTCGGGCATGCTGCAAGTCGCCACTTCGGCGATGGCCAACGCGGTGCGTCATGTGACGCTCGAGCGCGGCCTCGACCCGCGCGATTTTACGCTGGTTGCCTACGGCGGCGGCGGACCGCTGCACGCCGCGTCGGTGGCGAAAGAATTGTCGATCGGGAAAATAATTATTCCGAGCGCGCCGGGCCATTTCTCCGCGCTCGGCATGCTAATGGCCGACCTGCGCCGGGATTACGTGCAAACTTTGTTCGAACGCATGGACGAACTGGAAATGTTCCAACTGGAAGATCAGTTCAAGAAACTAGAAGACGAAGGGCGGGCGGCGCTCGAGGCGTCGGGTATTCCGACCGACCGGATCGTTTTCGAGCGCGCCGCCGATATGCGCTACGTCGGTCAGGAACACGCGGTGGCGGTGCGCATGCCCGCCAAGGTCGGTGATGAAACCGCGCGCGCCGAGATCAAACGGCTTTTCGACGAGGCGCATGAGCTGCGCTACAGCCACAGCGCGCCGGAAGAATCCGCCGACATCGTGAGCTTGCGTGTCTCCGCGATCGGGCGGCTCGGCAAACCGCAGTTTGGCCAAATCACCGCCGGTGAAAAACGCCGCCGGCAAATGCTCGGCGCGGTACTCGCATGGTCATCTTCGAAGGCGCCGGGTCCGTCGAGGCGCCGGTCTATGATCGAACCAAGCTGCTGCAAGGCAATGTGATCTCAGGCCCGGCGATCATCGAGGAGGCGGCGTCAACGACGGTGGTCGAGCCCGGCGATACGGGTTACGGTGAATGCGTTCGGACATTTGGGTCATGCAGCTTAATAGCGCACAATAAGTGCGCGCCGAGCCTCAAATCGTTCAAGCCGTTTAAAACATAAAATTATGAATACCGCACAATCAGTGACTAAACCCGCGTCGACGCTCTTCACCGCCGAAGTGATTCGCAGCGCTTTGGTGGCGATCACCGGAGAGATGAAGACCAATTTGATGCGCACGGCGTATCACACGATCATTTACGAAGCCGAAGATTTTACCGTGGGACTTTTCGATGGCGACGGCAACACGATCTCCATCGGGCTCGGGCTGCCGATGTTTATTCGCGGACTGTCCGATGCGATCAAGGCGAAGATCGCGCACTGGGGTAAGGAAAACATCGAGCCGGGCGACATTCTCCTTACCAACGATAGTTACACCATGGGCAGCCACTTGAATCATCTGATTTTTACGTTGCCGATTTTTAACGACGGCGAGCTGATGGCGTTTTCTTCTGCGATGGCGCATTGGCAGGACGTCGGCGGACAGCTTGGTGGCGTGACTCGCGATATTTTTCTGAAGGTCTGCAGCTGCCGTTCGTGAAAAGTTTCCGGGCCGGAATAGAAAATCCCGAGATCACTGCGATTATCAAAGCCAACGTGCGTGTGCCGGAGCGGGCCATGGGCGATATGCGCGCGCAGCTCGCTTCCATCCGCACCGGTGAGCGGCGGGTGATGCATTTACTAAAGCGCTACGGCAACGAGGCGTTCAAACAGAGCATCCGGTTAATTTACGAGCAGAGTGAAAAAGTCGCGCGCGCGGCAGTGGAGAAAATTCCCGACGGCGTTTACGAAGCCGAGTCGTTCATGGACGACGACGGCGTGAGTCTCCTCAAACATATTCCGATCAAAGTCCGGGTCGAGGTCAGCGGCGACAAGATGACGATCGATCTGAGCGATGTCAGCCCGCAGGTGGCGGGATTCTATAACTCCGGCGTTACCGCCGGGCGCTCAGCCGCCGAAGTTGTTTTCAAGTGTGTCACCGCGCCGCTGTTACTGCCGATCAACGACGGCTCGTTTCGGCCGCTCAAGATCATTCTTCCGCCGGGCCGAGTGGTGAGCGCGGTGAAGCCGGCGCCGGTGCGCGTCTGGATGACCGTGCCGATGACCGTGTGCGACACGATTTTTCGCGCGCTGGCGCCCGCCTGTCCGGAACGCACGATCGCCGGACATTACGCCGATCTCTGTACCGTCAACCCGCATGGTTTCGATGCATCGACCGGGCGCTTTTTCTGGTCGCATATCGGCCATCCAGGTGGTGGTTGGGGCGCCAAGCACGATGAGGACGGCATGAGCGCGACGGTGTGTCTTAACGACGGCGACACGCACAACTCGCCGGTAGAAGCGACCGAAGCCAAGAGTCCGATCATCGTCGAGCGACGCACCTTGCGCCAAGACTCCGGCGGTCCGGGCAAGTTTCGCGGTGGTCTCGGCGTGGCAAACGAAGTGCGCATGCGCCGGACGGCGACGATTCACGCCCATGTGGAGCGGACCATCTGCGCGCCGTGGGGACTGCACGGCGGCAAGGACGCGCTGGCGAATCGAATTTCGATCGAGCGCACGAATGGCGAGGTAGAAAAATTTCCCACGGGCAAAATCAAACCGACGGAGATCGATGCGGGCGATTCTTTCTTGATCGAGACCGCCGGCGGCGGCGGTTTCTGGAATCCGCTACAGCGCGATGCCCAGCGCGTGCTCGCCGACGTACGCGCCGGTTACGTGTCGCTGGAGGCGGCGCGGCGGGATTACGGCGTCGTGATTCAGCAGCACGGACGACGGTTTGAATTCGATGCCGCAGCGACCGCGGAGTTGCGCCGGCAAAATAACGCATTACAAATTCCAGATTCCAAATTTCAGGTTGGGGAGTAGACAGCAGCCTCACATGGGAGCGCGGCGAGTTTTGGAATATGAAATCTGAAATTTGCGATGCCGAGCGCAGCGAGGCCACGGTGGATGCCTTTACCGTCGAGGTGATCCGCAGCACGGTAGTGGCGATCACCGATGAGATGAAGACCAATCTCATGCGCACCGCCTACAACATGATTATCTATGAAGCCGAAGATTTCACCGTCGGCCTGTTCGATCCCGACGGCAACACGATTTCCATCGGCCTGGGGTTGCCGATGTTCATCCGCGGGCTGTCGGACGCGATCAAAGCGCAAGCTCGCGCATTGGGGCAAGGAAAACATTTTCCCGGCGACATACTTCTCACCAACGATCCGCAGGTGATGGGCAGCCATCTGAATCACATGATTTTTACTTTGCCGGTTTTTCACGATGGCGAGCTGGTGGCGTTTTCGTCGTCGATGGGCCACTGGCAGGATGTGGGCGGCGTGCTCGGCGCGGTGACGCGGGATATTTTTTCCGAAGGGCTGCAGATGCCGTTCGTGAAGATATTCAAAGCCGGCAAGCAAGACGCCGAGCTGACGGCGATCATTCGCAGCAACTGCCGCTTGCCGGAATTCGCCATGGGTGACTTTCGCGCGCAGATCGCCGCGATCCGCACCGGCGAGCGCCGCTTAACGCGATTGCTCCAGCGCTACGGCGCCGAAACGTTCAAAGAGTCCGTGCGGCTGATATTCGATCAGAGCGAGAAGCTTGGCGCGCGCCGCGGTGGAGAAATTCCCGACGGGGTTTACGAAGCCGAATCGTTCATGGACGACGACGGCGTCAACCTGGGCAAGCATGTGCCGATCAAAGTCCGCGTCGAAGTGCAGCGGCGACGAGATGACCGTCGATTTGAGCGGCGTGAGCCCGCAGGTGGCGGGGCCGTACAATTCCGGGGTCGACGGCGGGCCGTTCGGCGTCGGAAGTCGCGTTTAAATTTCTGACAACGCCGCTGCTGTTGCCGATCAACCACGGCTCTTTCCGGCCGCTCAAGGTCATCTTGCCGCCGGGACGCATCGTGAGCGCCACCAAACCGGCGCCGGTGCGCACCTGGATGACCGTGCCGATGACGGTTGCGGATACGATCTTCAAGGCGCTGGCGCCCGCTTGTCCCGACAATGTTATGGCGGGGCAGCACGCGGATCTCGCCATTCCGCGCACCTTCGGTCTCGATCCCAAAACTGGCCGCGCTTTTCACTTTCCGCAGACACTTTCGGGCGGCGGCTGGGGCGCGCTGCACGATCGCGACGGACAGAACGCAACATTTTGCATCAACGACGGCGACACGCATAACACGCCGGTGGAAGCAGGCGAAGGGAAAGGGCCGATATTCATCTCCTATCGAAAGCTGCGCGAAGATTCAGGCGGTCCGGGCAAGTTCCGCGGCGGACTCGGCGTTGCGCAAGAAGTACGAATGCTCGCGCCGGCCAGCGTGCAATCCGCGATGGAGCGGACGCTTTGCCCGCCGTGGGGACTGCACGGCGGTAAAGACGCGCTGGCCAATCGCTTCAGCATCGTGCGCAAGGACGGATCGGTACAGAGATTGCCGACTGGGAAAACCGCCGGGCATGTCGCTCTCGAGGCCGGCGACGGATTTCTCATCGAAGTGGGCGGCGGCGGCGGATTTTGGAATCCGTTGGAGCGCGATCCGGAACGTGTACTTGTGGACGTGCGCTCCGGCTATGTTTCGCATCGAAGCGGCGCGGCGCGAGTATGGCGTGGTGATTCGACAGAATGGACGGAAGTTCGCACTCGACGTTGAAGCAACTCGGGAGTTGAGGCGAGCGTATATCCAATTAGCGCCCCATTCCGCCTGAAGGCTGTGGCGCGGTGAGAAAATTCCTCTAGATGTCATGCTGAGCTTGAGCGAAGCATCTCGCGTTTTAGTCAAGGACGAAGACGAGATCCTTCGCCTATCGGCTCAGGATGACATCAGGATGCAATCGCTGTCGGGGCGAGGAAATCTTTGATCAGCTTCGGCAGATGCCACGCTCAGCAACGGGCTGCTCCAATTTTTAATCGGAGGCGGACGGATGGTGACGAATAATGAAGCGCGGACGTCGACTGCAATTTTAGCGGCAGCGTTTCTTGTGTTCGTTTTTGCATTGCCTGGATTCACCCAAGAAACCCGAACCAAGATCCGAATTTCCTATCCCAACATCTCGATCTGCTGCCTGGCTTTGTTCGCCGCTCAGCAGTGGAAGATCTTCGAACAGAACGGCCTCGATGTTGAAAGCATCCAGATGCGGTCGCAAGCAGCCAATTCGAGCTCTTGGCCAGCGGCGATATACACTATGTTGCCGGCGTCGGTCCCGAACTCAGTTGCGGCAACGCTGCGGGGATTGCCGTCCAAAGCCGTCTGGTTCGCCTCTGAGTCGCTGATCTACACGGTTCTCGCTCGGCCCGAGTTCAAGTCGCTAAAAGAATTGCGCGGCAAGCGGCTCGGCCTTACCGGGCTCGGTGGCACGTCGGACGTGGCCCTGCGCATTGCTCTGGAAGCGGTCGGGGAAAATCCCAAAGACTTCATCGATTGTCGCCCTGGGCGCACCGCAGCTGATGAGCGGGTTGGAGAGCGGTACCATCGAAGCAGCGCAGCTCAATTCGCCGTTGAATTATCACGCCAAGAAAAAGGTTTTCGCGAGCTCCTCGATATCGGCGCGCACGTGCAGATGCCGCTCGGCGGGATAACCGCGTCGAACGCCTCCATACAAAACCGCACGAGCGAACTCAAGCGCGTAATCCGCTCTTTGCAAATGGCCAAGAGAGCGCTGCTTCAGTCGAAAGAAAAAGCGATTGATTTGATCATGCGCACCATTCGCGTCGACCGAGAGGTCGGCGGAAGAAATGTTCGCCGATAATCGGCGCAGCGCTTCGGGCAACGGCGTGCCGAGCCGCGAGGGCATGGAGCAGATCGTCAAGTCGCTGCAGATGCTCGGTCAGTTCACCGGCAAGAAGATTGCTTTCGAGGAAATCACCGACACGCGTATCGCGCGGGACGTAGCCAAGGAGTTGGGATACAAGATCGAATAGAAATCTAAGGTTTCGGGTTTAGGGTATTTGGTTTTGCGTCGTCTGTGAGCATAACCGTGCGAACTAAATTTATTCTCATCGCTGGATTGATTTGCACGCTCTGCTTCGGTGACAGTTCATTCGCGCAAGAGAAAGTCCGCATTGGCTACATCGGCCTGTCGCTGAGCAGCTTGCCGCTTGCTGGCCGCGCGGGAGTTGGGATTTTTCTCGCGAAACGGCGTCCAGGCGGGAGGTTGTGTTGCTCACCTCGCAGCTCTCAGCGGTGGCGCTCAATTCTGGGGAGTTGCAGTATGTCGCCGGCGTGGGCCGGGTTCGGTGAGCGCGACCCTGGCGGGGAGTCCGTCGCGCGCGGTGTGGATCGTCGCCAACCGGATGATCTACGACGTTATCGCGCAGCCCGAGTTGAAAACGCTTCACGACCTGCGTGGCAAACGGATCGGGGTGAGCGGACTGGGCGCGACAACCCATACCGCTTTACTATGGCCATAGAAAAAACTGGCGCTAACCCAAAGGATTTCGTCGTAGTGCGCTGGGGCCACAGCAACATCAGCGTGCGATGGAGTCTGAAGTCCGTCGATGCCATGATCGTCGACCCGCCGGTGTCGTTCCGTGTTACTCAAAAAAGGTTTCAACAAAGTCCTCGACATCGGCGCCGCCGTGGAGATGCCGGTGGGAGGACTGACCACGTTGACGAAGACGCTCGATGGCAAACCTGATCAAGTCCGGCGCTGTAATCAAGGCACTCCAGCAGGCGAAAGAATCGTTGATCGGCTCGAAGGGAACGATCCGTTGGTTTCATCGTCAAGACGATGAGCATGGAGCCTGAAATAGCGGTTAAGACTTTGACCTGATGGCCTTCGCCTGGGCCGGCAGCGGCGTGCCCACCCGGTCAGGCATGGAGAACATCGTCAGCAGGCATCCAATCGCAAGGCCGCTTCGCCGACCGCAAGGTTGCGTTCGAAGAAATCGCCGAGCCGCGCTTCGCGCTGCAAGTCGCACGAGAGCTTCGGACACAAGGAATAGGGAACGATAAGAGGTGATGTCATGGAACAGCTGACAGCCAACGTATTCATTGAGACCGGGTTGAAGGGTGCTAATCACGGGGTCGTCACGACTTCGGATGGGCTGGTGTTGATCGACACGCCGCATAAGCCGAGCGACGCTGTGCGGCTGAAAGGGGAGATCGAGCGGCTCGGCCGGCTGCGTTATATCATCAACACCGAGCCGCACGGCGATCATTGACCGGCAATGCTTTCTTCGACGTACCGGTGGTCGCGCACGAAGGCGTGCGCTCGCGCATCCTCGGCACTGATTTGGCCGCGCATGTCGCGCGCGTGGCTTCCTTCGGACCTGACGAACCAAAGTTTCTGGAAAACTATAAAGCCAACGCGCCGGTGATCACGTTTCAGACCGAGATGACCTTGCACGTGGGCAATCACACGTTTCATATGATCCATATGCCCGGTCACACGCCGTACCAAGCAGCCAGTGGTCGTCGAAGAAGAAGGCGTCGTTTTCACCAGCGACAATATTTTCTGCAAGGTGCAGACCTGGCTGCAGGAAGCCAATCCAGACCATTGGCTCAAAGCGCTCAGAGTCACTGCGCGCGTTGCGCGAGGATACGTTCGTCCCCGGCCACGGGCCGGTCTGCGATAAGCGTTACTTCGACGAGCAAAGGCTCGTTCATCAGCGAATGGGTGGAGTACGTGCGCGGCGGGATCGGGCGCGGCATGAACAAAGAAGAGTGCGTCGCCAACCTCAGTGCATTGACCGACCGATATCCCATGGACGTCGGCCAAGACGGCATGGCGCCGCACGTGATGCGCCTGAACGTCGCCAATCTGTACGACTACGTCATCGGCGCCGGCATCCACAAACCCAAGCTAAATATTTTCTAGATTTTCGATTGCCGATTTTAGATGGGGGAATCGAAAACATGAATAATAGATTTTGGCGGGCATTTTTCCAGCTGAGTTTGTTTCCTAATCTAAAATCCAAACCATGTCCTGAGCAACGACGAAGATCCAAAATCGAAAACGGATCGGGACTTCTGCAATCGCAATGGCGCTGGTAAGCCATTGGGCGACGGCGTACGGCCAGGAGGGAAAACCAAGATCAGAATGCGCGATTCCTAGTGCGTCGATATGTTGCCTTCATTTATTCGCCGCGCAGCAGTGGAAAGTTTTCGAAGACAACGGTCTCGACGTCGAGATCATTCAAATGCGGCCTCAGGTGGCCAACGCCGCCATGATCGCCGGAGAAACTCATTATTTCGCCGGCGTCGGTCCCAATTCTGTCGCTGCAATCTTTACGCGCGGGATGTCTCTCCCGGGCCGTTTGGTTTGCTTCCGATCAACTCATTTACTCGCTTTTAGCGCGGCCCGAGTTCAAGACACTACGAGACCTGCGGTCGAAGCGCACTCGCCGTCGGCGGCTTGGGCGATACGACTGAGGTGTCGTTGCGGATCGGCCTGGAAGCAGCCGGCGAAAACCCGAAAGACTTCGTTATTCTCGGCGTCGGAAATCCAAATATAATGAGCGCGCTGGAAAGTGGAAACGTCGAGCGCCGCGCTGCTCAATCCGCCGCTGTTGTACTATGCCAAACGAAAAGGTTTTCGGGAGGTTTTGGATGTCGGCGCGCACGTCAAGATGCCGCTCGGCGGCCTGACGACGATGGCTTCGACGATTCAAAATCGGCCCGCCGAAATGCGCCGCCTCATCCGCGCCATGCAGATCGCCAAGAGAAGTATGCTTCAATCCAAAGAGAAGAGCGTCGACGTGATAATCCGGTTTTTAAAGTCAACCGAGAAACCGCGCAAGAGACATTTACAGATTATCAAAAGACCGTCAGCGGAAACGGTGTCCCGAGCCGCGAGGGCATCGAGCAAATCGTCAAATCGTTGCAGTTATTAGGACAGTTCGGCGGCAGGAAAATCGCCTTTGAGGATGTTGCCGACGCACAGATCGCCAGAGAAGTCGCTAAGGAACTTGGGCTACAAAGTCGAGTAACCGCAGCTGTCGGGTTAGCGTCCTGAGGAAGTGCCAGCTACACCCATCGGTCTGTTCAAATGACCGTCCTTCACAGATGGATGTTGGCTGACCGGAGTCTTCAATGCCGACCAGGCGGCACGTTATGTGTGATCAAGCGATATTCTTGTCGAGCCATCAGCCGCGATGATTGGATCGTTAATTTTGGTAAGTCCGTCACTGCGCAGGAGCGGCTGAAAAAGATTCGTATTACGTATCCGACCGAATCGATCGCCGTGCTGCCGTTATTCGCCGCCCATCGATGGAAGACCTTCGAAGACAACGATCTGCAAGCGGAAATCATTCAAGCTCGATCGCAGGTCGCCAACGCCGCGCTGGCGAGCGGCGAGATCGGCTATTTCGCCGGTGTCGGCCCGGCTTCGGTGAGCGCGACGCTGAGAGGACTTCAGTCGCGCGGCGGTTTGGTTCGCCAGCGACGAGATTATCTTACTTGCTGCTCGCCCGGCCTGAATTTTCGAATATCCGGGATCTCCGAGCAAAAAAGATCGGTATCACCGGCTTGGGGGCACGGCGCATGTAGCTCTACAGATTGCCTCTCGAGGCGGTGCAGCGAGAATCCGAAAATTTTCTGTACGTGTCGATCACCGCGGCGCAGCTCATGGCCGCGCTGGAAACCGGCGTCATCGACGCGGCGCTCACGAGTCCGCCTTACGATTTCTATGCTAAGAAGAAAGCGATTTCGCGAAGTGCTCAACGCGGGGACCTATGCTCGGATGCCTTTCGGTGGCCTCACGGTGATGATCGCGACGCTGCGCAATCGAGCCGACGAGTTAAAGAAGGTGATGCGCGCCATGCAAGGTGGCCAAGCGGGAGATGCTCAAGTCCAAGGAAAGAACTGTCGCGTTGATCTCGAATTTTCTAAAAGTCGACCGCGACGCTGCGGAAAACACCTACGCGGTTTATGGCAAAACCGTCAGCGGCAGTGGCGTGCCGAGTCGCGACGGCATCGATCAGATCATGAAATCACTCCAGTTGGCCGGGCAATTCACCGACCGCAAAGTGAGCTTTGAAGAAGTCGCCGACGACCGGATCGCCAAGGAAGTCGCCAAAGAGCTTGGCTACAAGATCAATTGATTGGCGGCGGTGTCCATCTGCTAGAGGTTAATCCCTCTTCCACAAGACTGTGCCGCAACCAAAAGTCGGAATCAGTGTCATTCTGAACGCCAGACTGTGTGAAAACACCGTTCATGGTTCGACTAGGCTCACCACGAACGGTGTAGTCTCATTAGAAATAGAGTACTTATCCGTTCGCCCTCAGCGCCGTCGAAGGGCTCCGAGAGAGTTTCCACACAGTCTGACGAAGTGAAGAATCTCGACCGGTTGACGGGCTACAAAGACGAGATCCCTTCGGCTATCGCCTCGGGATGACATTACAACACAATCTCGCCGCCAGTGAGACGCTGTTGATGATGATTCGAATTCGCGAGATTTGGAGGGGCGACCTGCGTTGGTCGCCCGTTCGAAGGGCAGACACACTAGGTCTGCCCTTACATCGATATGTGGGTGAAATTTACTTGACCGCTACTACCTGCACCTCGCCTTGACACGTCAAGATCATGTCGGATATTTCTGACCACGAGCGAATGCGGCGCAGACGAGATGTGCGCCGTATCCGATAGCCTTTTGATTCAGAGAGGGAAGCAGTCATGGCGTTGAGTAAAGAAGAAAACGAAATGCTCACGCGAGTGGGACCGGGCACGCCGGCGGGCGAGATGCTGCGGCGCTATTGGCAGCCGATCGGCTTGGGGCGGAGCTTCAAGACAAACCGAAGCGGAGACGCATCCTCGGTGAAGACGTGGTCATGTTTCGTGACGATCGAGGCAGGGTTGGAGTGTTGACTTTGCGCTGCATGCATCGCGGCACATCCTTGGAGTTCGGTCATATCGAAAACGGCGGGCTGCGCTGCTGTTATCACGGCTGGCTTTACGACGTCGAAGGCAAGGTTTTGGAAACTCCCGGCGAGCCGCCGGCGAGCACCTTCAAAGAGCGCATTCGTCAGCCGGCTTACAAAGCGCAGGAGTTGGGAGGTGTAATCTTCGTTTATATGGGTCCCGGAGCCGGCGCCGCTGTTGCCGAGATATGACGTCCTGGTGAGAGAGGACGGTGTGCAGGCGCGGCGCGCGTACGGTCAACTGTAATTTTTTTCAGATGATTGAAAACTCCGTCGATCAGAATCACTTGAAGTGGCTGCATCGCACGGCGAAAACGCCGGACTGGGACGACGGCGAGATCGATCCGCAACCATTCGAATACGGAATTCTCAACACCTACACACGGCGTGTCGCCGGTAAAAAATGGGCGCACTGTAACTTTTTGTCATGCCGACGATGAATAAGACCGGCAACGTCGAGGAAGGCCATCCGACCGAACACCGAGCGAGCAGCGCCGGCGAGGTCATGCGCTGGCGGGTGCCGATCGATGACACGCACTCGATGCACTTCACTGTCGAGTTCGGCGCTGTCGTCGACGGCAAGCCGGTTGCCAGCATCATGAAAGACGACTCGGCGGCGGGGCTCTGCGAGACTCAGTTCGGCGTCTACAGGTGGGATGAATCCATCGGTTGGTTTGCCAGAGGAGATCAAGATCGGGTGGCGCAAGAAAGCCAGGGACCGATCTACGACCGGACGACGGAACACTTGAGTGTACACGGACCGCGGGGTGATTCTCTTGCGGCGCTTGTATAAAGAATCCATCGAGGCCGTGAAGCGGGGAGGCGATCCGATCGGAGTCATCCGCGACCCGGAAAAATCGGATCATCCGGCTGGAGCCGCATGAGGATTTACTTGATTAAGTAACCCGTTCAAAACGTTCAAGCACGTTTGGGTGAAGATGTCAAGAGTTCAAAGTTCAAGGTTCAATGTTCGAAGTCGGGACGGAGCGGAGATCATGAATGAAAACCGGCGGGAAACGTATCATTGCTTGGCGCATTTTGTTCGCGCTTGGTCTCATTTCATCCCGCCGCCGCGGCCGACACCATGGACTCATTGATCGCCGGGGCGAAGAAAGAACCGGAATTTACTTTTATTGCCGGGGCGCAGACTTTCGGCGGGCAAAAGACTTTGTCGCTGTTGGAATCCGCGTTCAATAAAAAATTTGGTCTCAACGGCAAGATTCGTTTCAGCGCCGGACCGGAGATGAACGCCATGGCGGCGCGGGTGATCACCGAGCTCAAGATGCGGCGCCAAAGCGTCGAGCGATATCTATCACGGCTCGCAATCGCATTTCGCTTTGTTGCACAAAGAGAAGGCGCTGGACACGGTGAACTACTCGGGATCTTTCCGTGGATCACCAAAGACATGGAAATATTTCCGAGCGAGGGCTTGCTGATTTTTACTTCGCTGCGCGGGATTATTTACAATTCGAAACTCATTCCGAAGGACAGAGCACCGAAGACCTACGAAGATTTGGTCGATCCGAAATTGAGTCCGGCGTGGGCCGGCAAGATGGCGATCCCGCCGTACGTTTCGTGGCTGGTCGAGCTGTCGATGATCTGGAGCGAAGACAAGGTCAAGAATTTCACCCGCAAGCTGGTGGCGCTGAGCGGCGGGCGGTTGCGTTACAGCGAAGAGGAGCGCGTGGTCAGCGGGGAATTTCCGATCGCCGCCAACATGGGCGGAGCCACCGGAGCAAATGTGGCAGTGGCAAGCCAAAGGGCGCGCCGCTGCGTGGCGGTCATGGGCTCGACGCCGGTGCTGCCGTCGTACTTTCAACTCGGTGTGCCGAAGAATACCGCGCATCCAAACTTGTCAAAGCTCTTCGTCGGCTTTATGGCGTCGAAAGAAGCTCAAGCCATCCTCGAAAAAATGATTTTCGCACTTCGCACCTGGTCGAAGGGACGATCATGGCGAAATATCTGAAACAAAATAAAGTGCAGCTGCAGGAAGCCAAAGATTCGATCGCGTTTTATCTGCAAGGCGAGGATAGCGGCTTGGAGTTCAAAGAAGAGCTGACGAAGATGCTGAAGCAGTGAACGATGCATGGTGTAGGGGCGACCCTATGTGGTCGCCCGTTCGGAGGGCGGACACACAGGTCCGCCCCTACATCGGAATGTCTTGATGATCCGATTGGGCGTTGCGAATAGAAGGAAGGAAATCCTCCCATGCTGTCGAAAGAAGAAAACGAACTCTTGACTCGTGTCGGTCCGGGTACGCCGGCGGGAACGATGCTGCGACGGTATTGGTGGCCGGTGGCGTTCAGCGAAGCGGTGAAAGCCAAAGGCGGCGCCGGTCAAAGTGAAGTTGTTGGCGGAAGAGTTTGCGCTGTTTCGCGATGGCATGGGGACGACTCGGTCTGGTGGCTCTCCATTGTTCGCATCGCGGTACGTCGCTCGAATATGGCCGCGTCGAGGACAATGGCATTCGCTGTTGTTATCACGGTTGGCTCTACGACATTCAAGGCAATTGTTTGGAGCAACCTGCGGAGCCCGGCGATAGCACTTTCAAAGAACGTATTAAGCACCCGGCATATCATGCGCACGATGCCGCCGGACTAATTTTCGCTTATGTCGGGCCGGAGCCGGTGCCGATGCTGCCGAGTTACGACTTGCTCGTCAGAGAAGACGGCTGCCGCGTGGTCGGCGGCGGACGAAGAAAATTGCAATTGGTTGCAGCGCGCCGAGAACTCGGCGGACGGCGCGCATTCGATCGCGCTGCATGCGGCGGGTTATCCAAACATGGCATTGAAGCGGCCGACGATTAAATGGGAGCCGACGCGATTCGGCATCAAAGAAACTACCTGGATCGAAGATGTGTCGAAACCGCGGATTTCCCATTACGTTTTTCCGTCCCACGTGCGCCACTCCGCGGCACGCGTCGGCGAGCAACCGCGCCAGGTGATCCGTTTCCGCGTTCCGACCGACGATGTCACGACGACCACGTTCTGGATCGATTTCTATCCGCACAAAGAGGGGAAACCGACTCAGACCGATGGCGTTGTCCATCAAAGGATTTAGAAAAAGCCAACCGGGCGTTTACGAGCGAGTCCAAGACGGCTGGTGGAATCTTCCTAACCGGGAGCAAGACCGCGTGGCTCAGGAAAGCCAGGGCCTAGTCGCGGATCGCACCAAGGAGCATTTAGCAACCTCGGATCAAGGGATCTTGATGCTGCGCAAGATGATTCGAGACTCGATCGAGGCGGTGCAACAAGGCAAGGATCCGATCGGCGTGATTCGAGATTCCAATGACAACGGACCGATTACCTTTGACTCCAGCAGAGATGCCGTCGAGGCATTGAGTTGAAGCTAATACGAGTCGAAGATCGAGGATCGCAATCTTCGATCCTCCATTCGCGGCCGCATTGCTGAGACGAGGTGAAACTGATGCTCTATGTCATGATCGTCTGTCGTCGTCTTTCTGCACGCGCTATTATCCGCTACATCCGGCGCATGCGCAAAAGCTGGAGCAGATCATCGCGGACGCGAAGAAGGAAGGGGAAGTCACGCTGATCGCCAGCGCGTCGACTTTCGGCGGCAAGAAGGATTTGCCGAGCTTGAAAACCTTTTCGCCAAGCGTTATGGCTTCAAAGGCCAAGGTTAGTCTCACCGGCGGCCCGAGCTTTCCGCAGGTGGCCGCACGCATCATCGCCGAGCAAAAGGCGGGAGCCAAATCGTCCACTGACATGTACCTAGGGTCCGACGGCACCTATGTGACCATGGATCAAGAAAAGGCGCTGGAGAAAGTGAACTGGTCGGGAGTCTTTCCCTGGGTGACCAAAGAGATGGAAATTTTTCCGCAGCAATCGGTGCTGATCTACGCTTCGTTTCACGGCATCATCTACAACTCGAACTCGATCCCGAAAAATAAGGCGCCGAAGAGTTACGAGGATCTGATCGATCCGGCGCTCGCGCCCACTTGGGCGGGAAAGATGGCGATCCCTTCATATATTCACTGGCTGCTGCGCGTGTCGCCGATTTGGGGACGGGAAAAGTTTTGCCTTTCGCGCGCAAGCTCGCGACTCTGGTCGGCGGACGATTGCGCCAGGGAGAGGAAGAACGCATCGTCAGCGGCGAGTTCCCGATCATGGCAGCACCGGCGGTGCGCTGGAAGCGATGTGGAAATGGCAAGCCAAGGGGCGCCGCTCGTGGGGCTGCCCGGCTCGACGCCGGCGACAAGCTCTTATTATCAACTGTCGGTGCCGAAAAATTCGGTTCATCCGAATATGGCCAAGCTATTCATCGCGCTCATGGTGACCCGAGAAGGCCAGGCAGTGCTGGAAAAGAACGACATGCGCAGCTCCTACCTGGTCGACGGCACGCTGATGTCGAAGTACGTCAAAGCCAACAAGCTTAAGCTGCAAGATCCGCGCGAGCTCAACGAAGTTTTCCAGAAGGAAGACACCAGCCTGGAAGAAGAGTTGACGAAAATCCTGTTGAAATAGGCCCGAGTTTCAAACCTCCCTTAGCTGGATCAGAACATATAACGCTGCATGTCGACACAAGTTCTCACTGTTGATCAACCGCGGCCGCTGGTGAATTGGTCGAAGCTAGGGCTCTGGCGATAGCCGGTTTGGCGGCGCTCTCGATCCTCACTCTGCTGGGCATGATCATCTGGATGAGCCTGCGCACGGGCGTGCTCCGGCCAGCCTTCGGCCTATACATTGAAGAACTACGCGGCGCTGCTCGGCGATTCCTACACCTATCGGGTCATGACCACCACGCTGATTTTCGCGGCGATCACGATCGCCGTTTCGGTTCCGCTGGGATTCATCTTCGCCTGGTTCATCGAACGGACCGACATACCGTACAAGACAGTGGCCATGAGTGTGCTCAGCATCGGTATCTTGTTCCCGACTTTTCTCAAGGCCATGGGTTGGGTGTTTCTGCTCCATCCGCGCATCGGCGTGATCAACATTTTCTTGATGCAGCTTTTCGGTCTGACAAACGCGCCGCTCAATATTGCGACGCTCCCCGGAATCGGTTTCGTGCAAGGCATGACGCTAACCCCGCTCGCCTATGTGATGATCTCGGCGGCCTTGCGCAGCATGAATCCTGCGCTGGTCGAAGCCGCCAGCGTCCACGGCGTGAGCCAGTGGCGCACGCTTGTGCGCATCGAGCTGCCGCTCATCTGGCCGGCGCTGTTCTCGGCCGTCATCTGGATGCTTACGGTGGCCATCGCCGCCTTCGACGTGCCGGGAGTGATCGGCATGGCCAATAATATTTTTACCTTCAGCACCGCGATCTACTTCATGATCAATCCTCAACGAAGGCTTGCCGCGTTACGGGCTCAGCGGCGCCTACGGCAGCATCATGGTCGGTTTGTCGCTGATTCTGATGATTCCCTATTTCCGCGCTTTGAAGCAGAGCCACCGTTATCAAATCATCTCGGGCAAAGTCGTATCAGTCGCGGCCGGTCGCGCTCGGGCGCTGGTGGCTGCTCGGTTGGGGCTTGCTTGGGTCATATTTTCTGCTCGCATTCGTGTTGCCGCTGCTGGCGATTTTCTGCGGTCGTCATTGTTGCCTTACGTTCAAGCACCGTCGTGGCACGCGCTATCGGTCATCTCCTTTCGAACGCTACACGCAGATCGCGTTCGACCGAGCGCTTCTGGAGGCGGCGATGAACACGGTGCTGTTGATGGTGATCGTGCCGACGGCCATCGTGATCATTTGCTCGGCGATTTCCTGGATCGTCACCCGCTCGCGTATGCGCTGGCGCGTCGTGCTCGATGCCATCGCGTTTTTGCCCCATCCGGTGCCGCACCTGCTGTTCGCGCTTGCGATCGCCTATCTGGCTTGCTGATTTCCAACGTGGTCCCGCTCTACGGCACGATCTTCGTGCTGATGGCGGTTTACGTCGTGTGTTGGATCAGCTTCGGCACGCGAGTGCTCAACAACAGCATGATTCAAGTGCATCGCGAGCTGGAAGAAGCGGCGCAGGTCGGCGGCGCGTCGACATGGCGCATCTTCTTGAAAGTGATCGTGCCGTTGATCAAGCCGGGACTGATTTACACCTGGATTTGGACGTCGCTTTCGGCTTATCGCGAGCTAACGATGGCGGTGTTTTTAGCGTCGCCGAAAAGCCAGGTGTTGCTCGACTTACATTTGGGGCCAGTGGCACGGCGGCGGACTCGGCGACGCGGCGGCGATCGCAATCAGTCATGATCGCTGTGATGGCGCCGCTGGTGACGACCTTTTGGATCTACGCGCGCAAGCAGCAGCACGTGGCCTCGTCAGCGACGTAAAGTTAAAGAATTCGCAGCGACAAGAATCCAGGCGCGATCGCCACAGCCCCTGCAGGTCGCTAAAATAGCCGTTCATCTTTCGACAAAAGCTCAAGACTGAACGGGGAGCAGGCGAAATCGGTTCGGAGTTTTTCCGTTCGCGCTGAGGGTTCGAAGCGCGAGCATCATTATCATGCAACGTGGCAGCGCAAACGACCCGGAGGTACTGGCCATGATGGCAGCGACAGAAACGCCGAGCGTATACGAGCGACGGCGTCATGATTTCGTTCACACCGGACCGGGAACGTTAGCGCGGGCGATACCTGAGAATGTTCTGGCACCCGGTCTACGTCAGTGCAGAGCTGAAAGCCGGCCAGGCGGTGCCGATCCATATCATGAGCGAAAAGCTTTACGCTTTATCGCGGCGCGAGCGGCACGCCGCACATTGTCGATTTCCGCTGCGCCCATCGGGGCACGCAGCTGTCGGTCGGCTGGGTCGAGCACGATTGCATCCGCTGTTTCTACCATGGCTGGAAATACGACGGCACCGGCCAATGCGTCGAGCAGCCGGCCGAAGACGACAGCTTTGCCCAGAAAGTAAAAATTCGCAGCTGGCCGACGCAGGAATATCTCGGTCTGATCTTCGCCTTCTTCGGCGAAGGCGAGCGCCGCCGTTTCCACGCTATCCCGGAGTTGGAAGAAGACGGCGTGATCGACGTCGGCACGCTACATGCGCAATTGCAATTACTTCAGCACGCTGGAGAACGGCGTCGATCAGGCGCATGTGCCGTTTACCCACGCGAAATCGGACTTTCACGACGTTCGGTCTCAACTGGGACATTCCAAAGATCACCGCCGAGGAAACCGACTACGGCGTGGCGATGTACGGCACGCGCGCAAACGGCGTCGCGCGGATCAATCACTACATCATGCCCAACATTCTTTACATCAAAGGCTCGCCGGACGAGCGCGAAAGAACGGCTGGCGCGAAGCGTTCGCCTGGCGGGTGCCGGTCGACGATGTGAGTCATCACAGTTTCAACATCGCGCTTGGTGCACGTGAGCGGCGAAGCGGCGCAGCAATTTCGCGAGCGCCAACGTCGACAAGCAAGAAGTCATCTCGAAGCTTCCTCGGCCAACGCGGAATGGCGGCGGCGGTGCTGGCCGGAAAACTCAGCGTGCACGATATCGAGGAGCGTCCCGATCATCGTCAACATTCAAGATCACGTCGCCCAGGAAGGGCAAGGGCGCGATTGCCAACCGCGAGCACTGAGCAGCTTGGGCCGCTCGGATGCCGCGGTCATCCTCATGCGGCAGAATCTGGCGGCGCGAGCTGCAGCGCGTTGGCCGAGGGTAAATCTCTCAAACAATGGTCGCCGCACCGGGCGACTGGTCGCGACGAGCGGCGTGTGAAAATTCTGCTGCGCAGATAGATCGCTACGCACGCCGGCTGTTCTTTCTGCGTGTCAGTCTTGGCGCCGCGCTAGCCGCTGTTCGGTCTTGGCTGAGACCCCGGAGCAATTGATCGCCGCCGCAAAGAACGAGAAGGAACTCGTTCTTTGTCGCCGGTCCGACGACCTTCGGCGGCAGAAAGGGACTGTGCGAAATTGAAGCGGCTTTCAACAAGCGGTTCGGCTTGAACGCGCAGATTCGCTTCAGCGCCGGACCGGAAATGAACGCGATGGCGGCGCGGGTGATCAGCGAGGTCAAAGCCGGCGGCAAAGGCGTCGACCGACATCTATCTCGGCTCACTCGGGCCAGTAGCGCTACATTTATTTCGCGAAGACGCCTTGGAAGAAGTCAACTGGTCCGGCAATATTTCCGTGGATCGCGCCGGCCGATGGAAGAGATCGTGGCTCAAGAAAGGCGTGCTGGTTTATTCATCGCCGCGCGGGATTATTTACAACACCGAATCTGATAGCGCCGGACAAAGCGCCGAAGAGTTACGAGGACTTGATCGATCCACGGTTGAGCCAGACGTGGGCGGGAAGATCGCGGTGCCGCCCTATCCCAACTGGCTGGTCGAGTTGTCGCTGATCTGGGGCGAAGAAAAGCTCAAAGACTTTACCCGCAAGCTGGTGGCGCTCAACGGCGGCTGGCTGCGCTACGGCGAGGAAGAGCGGGTGATCAGCGGCGAATTTCCGATCATGGCGAACATCGGCGACGCGCTGGCGACGATGTGGAAGTGGCAAGCGAAAGGCGCGCCGCTGGTCGCCGTGCTGGGCTCGACTCCGGGCGATACGTCTTATTTTCATCTGGGCGTGCCGAAGAATTCCGGTCATCCCAATCTGGCCAAGCTCTTCGTCGGCTTTCATGATCTCCAAAGAAGGGCAAGCGCTGATCGAGAAACATGAGCTGCGCTCGTCCCATCTGGTCGAAAGCTCGCGCATGGCGAAATATCTGCGCGACAACAAGATCAGACTGCAGGAGCCCAAAGACTTATTCAATTTCTATCTCAAAGGCGGCGGCGCCAAGTTGAATGAGGAGCTGGTGAAGATGCTGAAGCAATAAATGGGATTGGTTCGCCAACTTTAAGCGCGCACGATGATCACTCAAGAACAAAATAATTTATTGACGCAAACCGGCCGCAGCACGCCCTGCGGCGAATTGATGCGCCGGTATTGGCAGCCGGCAGCTTTATCGGAAGACTTGACGGCCGACAAACCGTTGCCGGTCACATTGTTCGGCGAAGAATTGATTTTGTTTCGCGACGATCAGAGCGGTCCTGCGCTGATTGGACGCTACTGCGCGCACCAGGGCTTCGATATGGTTTACGGCCGCGTCGAGCCCGGCGGCCTGCGCTGCATGTATCATGGTTGGCTGTTCGATGCTTGCGGCAAAGTCGTGGTGCGCGGCGATTGGTTGCCGGGAGGAGAACAACGAATGTCGGTGGGACAGCCGGCCTATCCGTGCGTCGAGGCCGGCGGCGTGATTTTCACATATCTGGGACCGGGCGAGGCGCCAACGTTGGTAGTCCATGAATTGTTCGTCAAGCTACCGACGCGTTTCGCGCTGACGAAAATTCTCCGCGACGAAAATTACCTGCAAGGAATTCTCCGCGCCAACGTATCGCCGCTCGACGGTGCGAGATTCTTCATGCCCAATCTCGTGTTCTCTCCGGGGGCGTCAGGCGCAGAAAGTTGGGTGCGCTGGTGCGTGCCGGTTGATGACAGCTCTTATGTGGAATTTACCTTTCTGTACTTCGAAGAGTCGCCGATCCCAGGCGAGCCGCGGGATGCAGCCCAGGCGGTCCTGCTCAAAGCGATTGAAGAAATTTGCGCTCAGCGGCGAGTTGAGTCGGAATCTGCGGCGAAAGATCGCTAGCCCCTGTAACTTCTGTTAGGCAAGCAAGCTGCCAAGATGGACGATAACTTCCTCGATGTCGTCGAGGGAGTTCCAGCGCGGCGAGCCGCCGAGATGGGGCGTAACGATCACGTTGGGGAATTGGATCAGCGGATCGTTGGCGCTCCCCGGTTCTTCATAGAAAGTATCCAGCCCATAGCCACCCAGCCGTCCCGAATCGAGCGCCTGGCGCAGTGCCTCGCGCTCTACCAGGTTCGGCTGCGAAACGTTGATCAAAAAGGCGCCGGCTTTAATCACCGCTAGTTGATCGGCGCCGATGAAGTTGACGGTCGCCGCGCTGCGCGGCAGATGTAAACTCACGAAGTCAGAGGTAGCCAGCAGCTCATCGAGAGAACAATAAGTTGCCTGATATCGCTGTTCGACGACGGCGGGCAAGCGCGTGCGCTGCGCGTAGACGATGCTCATACCAAGCGCGAGCGCGCGCAGCGCCAGCTCGCGACCGATCTCGCCGAGGCCGACGATGCCGAGCTGTTTACGATAGAGCGTGACCATGCCAGGGATGCGCGCCCAGTTACCGTTGGGTGTGTGCGAGCGGTCATAGGCCGTCGGTTCATAGCCGGCGCGTTTCAACTGTTCGACGCTAATGAGATTCGCATTGCGCGTGAGTTGGCGCGCCAGGACGAGCATCAACATCAATCCTTGTTCGGCGGTGGAGATATTCGCCCGCCGGCGAATCGTCAATACTTTCACTCCGGCGGTTGCGCAGGCAACTTCGTCGATGTTGCGCGTGGTCAAGCCGTACTTTTGCACGAACCTGAGCGGGCTTCCCGCGGCGGCTATTTCTGTGGCGCCGACCGCCAGCTCCTCGACGACCACAACGCTGGCGCTGGAAACGTTCGCCAACAGCTCTGCCTGGTTGTCGACCAGATGCACCTCTGCCGGATAGATGTTTTGCACCTGCGCGCGGATCTTATCGCACCAGCCGTGAAAGTCCGGCGTGTCGTGTTTGCAAAAATGCGCGAACGCGTCGAAACGCTCTTTCGGGGCGCTGGGATCGAGGACGACTTGGATCAAGCGCAGAAAACTATCGTTTTCGACGACGAACTTCATATATGGGTCGTTGATGGCGCGATTGAACGATCGCCTGTTCAAAGCCTGAACGAAGTGAAGGATCGTTCTTATTTTGCGACAGATCCTTCGAAGCTCAGGATGCGCTAGGCGCGCACTTTGGACGGTGTTTACGGTTCCGGGTCGACTTTCAATGCTTGCAAAAATCTCGTCAGCATGTTGTAGGCGCCGATCAGCATCGTTAACTCGACGGTTTGGCGCTCGCTGAAGTGTTGGCGCAGTTCGCTAAAAACCGAGTCGGCAACGTCGAGCTCCTGTGTCATCGCATCCGTGTAAGCAAGCAGCGCGCGTTGTGGTGCGCTGAACAGTTTCGAGGGTTGCCAGTTTTCCAAGGCCGCGACTTGTTCCGGCGTCAACCCTCTTTTAACGCGTACGCCGGTCCGTGCGCGCGCTGGACATATTCGACGTCGTTCAGAATCGCCACGCGGATGACCGCCAGCTCTCGGCTTTGGCCGTCGATCTCGGTGCCGTAGCGCACGGCCTGATTGAGCTCGAACCACGCGTTCGCCAGCGCCGGGCTATGCAACATCAGCCGATAAATGTTTATGAGCCGGCCGCCGCGCGCGCTTTGATCTTGGCGATGGATTCGGCCAGCTCCGGGTGTTCTGCTTCTTCGATTAAGGGTACGCGAGCCATAGATCCTCTTTCGGTGAAAGTTTATTTCTTTGTTTATTCTTAGCCCGCTTTGGGAAATATCTATTGTCGCAGAGGATCACATCGATTTGCCGAATCTGGTGCGCTAATTCAGGTATATTACCGGCGAGGGGATAGCGCGGTGGGCGTCAACAAAATGCGATTCGAACGTTGAGAATCGGTTCAAGGCGGTGGCGATCGGTATCGGTCTCGCTCGGCGCTGACCATTCGCCATTGGGTCGAAACATTTTCCTTTGGACATCCGCTCTGCGAAGATTGTCGGCCCGACTCTCTAGTTTGTATTCCGGCGCCGAAAGGTTGATTGGCGAAGAACCCAGCGCGCTTACGATCTGAAAAAGACAGCTGGCGATTCAGAAAGCGATCGGATTCGCGCACGGCGATCTGGCCTTGGCCTTTGCTTACCCGCCGTCAAACGCCGCTTCTCCTGCTAATGCCCCTCGGCTGGCTGTCGCCTGGGTGCCTTTCTGGTCATGACGGTTGCAGGAACAGGTTCTGGCGCCGCTATTGGCGCTCAAGTTACTGGTCAATCACCTGCAGCTGAATCGCGAACAGTCTCAATGGCTGTGGCTATCGATGTTTTGTAATTTCGGCGTGCATAGCACGATTCTCCCAAGGCAAACATCGCTCTTAATATTGTTGCTCGTAGTGCTGTTCATTTTTGCGCCTGGCGAGCCGTACTGGCGAATCAAGGCCGCGGGCGCTTGGTGTGGCGCGTTATTCATCAAGCCGCAGTTGATGGCGGTGCCGCTGCTCGCGCTCGTCGCACGCCGCTGGTGGCGTGCGCTTGATTCGCTCTAATCGTTATTGTCGCCGCAGCGTTTTTCCGCGCGTTCGGCTCGGTCAGCACGGGATCGCCGATTATCTTGCCATCGTTTTTCGTTTCAGCGGCAGCGCAAGCGACCTTGGAACTAATCCGCAAGATACATGCACAATCTAAAAGCGCTCTCGCCTATTACGCCTCAACTGGGCCGGCAGCACTGAGTGCGTGGATCGCCTTAAGTGCGTTGGTAATCGGCGGAGCGTATTGGCTCAACAGCAAAGATTTTCAACAACACCAGTAGCCGCCCCTCAGTGGATCGGCAATTGCCGCAGCCATGTTGCGCCAGGTCGCCGCATCTCCATGCGCATGATCTGGCGTTGTTGGTAGTGCCGAGCGCGTGCTCTCTAAACTGCTTCCCGCAGCGGTTCCTGTCGGTGTGGCTTCATCGCTTGTCGCGATCGGTTCTGCCGATGATGCCGGTGATTCTCGCGACTTCTCTTTTTCCAGTGATGCCACTGATATTTTTGCAGCAGGCCATGGCTGTCGCAATTCATCGAATGCGATACGCTGCTTGAAGGACTTGCATTACAGCGCTGATTGACGTCAAAGCGCGCGCCGTTTTCCAGCCGGAGCGAGAGCTCGGTCTTTTGAATGTAATACCGCTACGCTCAGTCGGCTTGCCTGGGACTCGGCGACTAGATTCAAAAGTGATTGCCATTGGGGAGAAACGTCACAGCGCCGGCCCGGCGGCGCATCTTGTCGAAAGTGACCTCGTCTTTGCTGGTAAAAAAGCGCAGCAGCACTTCTTCGTCAGCTGACGCCTTGTCCGCCGTATTTTTGCCGCAAGCTCTTGCAGACGTATCGGTTGGATGGGGCCGCTCGGCAATCTCTTTGGCGCGCGGGCGGTTGAGAATTTTCTCCTTCACGTTCGCGTCCATGAACGCGGCGCCTTCTTTGCCCCAGATGCCCATGGCGTATTCAATCGTCTGATCGGTGACTTGCCTGTAGCGCTCGCCGACGATGACATTGATGGCCGCCTGGCTGCCGACGAACTGCGACAGCGGTGTCACCATGATCGGGTAACCGAAGTCGGCGCGTACCTGAGCGGCTTCTTCCAATGTCCGGTCGACTTTGTTTTCCATGCCGACGCGGCGCAGCTGATAACGCAAGTTGGAAATCATGCCGCCGGGGATTTGATGCACGTATTGCGCGTAGTCGTATTCCGGCGTTTTGCCAATAGGTAGGTTTTCTTCCTTGGCACAGGCGGTGAAATGCTGCGCCACGTGGCGCAGCGGTTCTTCATCGATCGCCGTTTTGAAACCCAGCGCGCGCGCATTCATCGCGACATTAAAAATCGACGGATTCGACGAGCCATCGGCCAGCGGTGGAATGGCGGTGTTGACGTGAATCATGCCGGCTTTGATCGCTTCCAGGCAGCAGAGCGTGCCGAGTCCCGTCGTGCAGTGCGTGTGCAATTCCACGGTCTTCCCGCCGGCTGCCTTCAGCACCGCCGGCACTACAGTCTTGGTTCGTTCGGGAGTCAAGATGCCGCCCGGGTCCTTGAAAATGACTCGGTAGACATCGAGGGCGAATGCTTCGCGGATCTTGCTGGCGAAGTATTCGTCGGTGTGACGCGGCGACACGGTGTAAATAAGATTAATGATCGGTTTGAGCCCGGCGTTCTTTGCTTGCTTAACGCGCCATGCCCAATCCGGCCGGATCGTTCCACGAGTCGGAAATGCGCACCTCGGTTACGCCGACATTGGCCATGCAGGTATCGTAAAAGCTGATGCAGCGCTGCCGGGTAAATCGCAAAGCCGCTGCGCGTGCCGTGGATCAACCGCAAGGGTGTTTTCTTGAATTTCGGGATGACCAACCGGTAGCGCTCCCAGGGATCCTCGCGCAGCTCTTTGACGCACTTGGGCAGCTCGACCGGTCCGCCGAGCTCGACGGCTTCGAAACCGGCGGCGTCGATGTGTTCGCACAATGGGCACGATCATGCCGGTTCGCATGTTGTACGCCCATAGACTCTGTTGCCCGTCGCGTAATGTGGTGTCGACAAAAAGAACTTCAGTCATTGCGAGTATTCCGGAATTTAAGTTTGCGAATGAAAACGATTTTATCAAATGACGAAAATTGTCGAGCGGCTCTACTCCTCGCGCAGCCAGGCTTGGCTGCGGCCGAACAAGGAAAAGCCGACAAAGCCGCGCACCTCGAGTTTACTGCCGCCGTCGATAACTTTCATCTTAGCGCGGTAGATCGTGCCAGTCTCGGGATCGAGTATCTCTCTCCTGCTTGGTATTCGTCGCCTTGCTTTTTGAGACCCCACATAAACGTCATGCCGAGCACGGGTTGATTGCGCCGGGCGCCGTCACACTTCTCGCACTTCGGCGCCGGATCGTCGCCCGCGTGCGGGAAAAATTTTTTCGATCTTGCCCTCATACTGGCCGTTGACCTCGCGAATCCGAATCAGCCCCTTGGCCTTGCCGGAATGCTCGTCGACGGTTTTCCACAAGCCCGATGGCGATAATTCGGTCGCACCAAGAGGAAGCGACTGGAGACATAGGATGATCACCAAGAAAGCCAATGACGGATTTCACGCATGGACGGACCTACTTCCTGGGCAGAGTCGATCTCGATGCCCTGGTTTGTTTTACCAGTTACAAAAACGATTTTCGATATAGGTGACGAGACTGACGAGGGCGATGCCGAATAACGCCAACAACACGATGGCGACGAACGCCGGCTGCCATTTCGAGCGCATTGGCTTTGGGGTTGATAAAGTAGCCGAGCCCTTTCGATGACATGAAAACTCGGCGACGACCACGCCGACGATGGCGGCGAATCCGATCTCGTGCGCAATCCCGGCCAGGATGTAGGACGGACGGAGGGCTAATGTGATCGTTAGGAACATTTGAAAATTGGTCGCCGAGAAGCTACGCCCGACGCGCAGAAAGTTATCATCCACTCCGCGCGCGCCTTGGATTGAATTGATAATCAATGGAAATACCGCCGACCAAAAAACGATGATGACTCGCGAAGTCATACCGATGCCCGTCCACATGATGATCACCGGAAGAAAGGCGATGTAGGGAACACCATAGACAGCGGCAATGACCGGCTCAAAATCGCATTGAGCGCGGAAACCAACCGATCGGCAACCCGACGAACACACCGACAACAACCGCAATGAAACGGCGGCGCTGTAATCGCAGTCATTTGATGGCTGATTTCTGGGAAGGCTCGGCGCCGAACGTATGCCGCTTAAAAATACGATAAGCCAAGCGCGGCACGAGATATTTTCATGGCACCCAAACGGAATTCTGCCTTGGCAGAGTTTCTTATTCTCACTAGTTCTGTCAATGATTAAACCAATGGGGACGCAAGTCGCTGAAGGTCGCGAACCTAGAATTAACTTGTTGGCTGAAACCTTGGAAAGATTTCACTGGACATCAATTCCAGCGTTCGGCGCACATGGGCCATCGGCACACCGCCGAAGTTGACCATGCAGATCACGTGAGTGACGCCAGTCTTTTCATATTCCCGGAAGATAGCGTCTGCTTGGGATGGGGTAGTGAAGACAACTAAGCCTTCCCTCTTGAGCTCGTCGAAATTGGGGATCTTCGATCCCGGACGACGGTGCGTCTTGGTGAATGAAGTGACACGGTCGAAATAAGCGTCGGCTGAGCGTCACGGCATCGTTCTCATTCTCATTCAGGTACACGTGCAAAGCGACCATGATGCTCGGCTCGGCTTTGTGGCCGGAGCGAACGTAATTGGCATCTTTGTATAGATCGTTCTTCGCTTTTACATCGAGGAGATTGTTCGAGCGCGCGAACGGAATGCCCATCATCGGCCAGCCGAGTTCTCCAGCCTTGACCAGAGTGTCGTCGCTCGATGCGGCAAGCCAGATCGGCGGCCCCGGCTTCTGCACCGGTTTCACGTAAAGGGTCGCGTTGTCGTACTGATAATATTTTCCCTTGTGCGAGAACTCCTCTTGCTCCCAGGCCTTTAAGATCACGTCAGTCGCTTCCCAGAAGCGTTCTTTGGCTTCTTCCATCGTCATGCCGAAGGTTTTGAATTCTACCGGAGAAAACCCGCTTCCCAAGGCAGATTCCTAGTCGCCCGCCACAGGATTGATCCGCGAACGCGTATACTCTTCGGCGAGCACGAGAGGATTATGAAAGGAGAGGCACCGCGACCGCCGGACCCAAGCGGATCCTTGTGCGCTGGCCGAGCGCGGCGATCAGCATCGGCGGCGACACACGTGCCATACCAATAAGAGATGATGCTCGCCGAGCCAGAAAGAATCGAAGCCCAACTCTTCGGCCCACTCGGCCACGGTGAGAACTTCGTCGTACAGTATTTCAGTCCGAGCGGCCCAGCTCTGGATGGTTGTCACCGAAGATGAAGATGCCGAATTTCATAGATTAACAGTCTCGAACTCGCGCGCGTGGAACAGGTGCGACAAACACCTTACTTTGCGCCCATAGAGCTTATCGACGAAGCCGCTCTTTTTCATTTCGTCGACGAAGCGAAGCTCGACGAAATCTTCCGCGTTTGGCTTTAGCCGGCGCGCGGGTCCGTCAGCGCTTGCACCGTCTAAAGTTTGTTTCAAGCCTTCGAGCGTTGGATAGGTATCTTCAACGAGAAATTCGTAATTGGCCGCGTAGGCGCTCTTCGAGCACGGCGCGGTCTAGGCCGCGGGTATATTTCTGCATGACTTTGATCGCTGTCATCTTTACGCGTTTTGAAGAAGTGGCCCGCTTCGGCCAAGCGCCCAGACCACGCGGCGAACCTCGTCGGGATTCTCTCGGATCTTCTTCCGCGTCGCGACGCTGCAGTTAAATTGGAACGGCACCTTGAGCTTGGCCATGTCGATGATCACCTTGAGCCCGTTCTTCTCGCCCTGGAGTTTTCTCCTTCGCTGACGATGGTGAAATCCGCTTCGGCCGTTGATCGGCTGCGCTCGAGCCTTGGCGGCGCGCCGCCGAGCGTCACCGCTTTGATGTCTTTGTAAGCCAATCCCGACCTTCGTCAAAGCCAGCCGCATGCGCGAAGTCCGCCGAGGTGCCGGGAATGTGCACCGCGGCGGTCTTGCCGCGCAAGTCTTCCGGCGACTTGATGCTCGCGTTGCCGACGACGAAGTACGGCGCAGAGTATTCATCTGGCTTTGAATGATCGCGATCGTCCGCCGCCGCGAGCTTGGCGTTGATCACGGCCGTGCCCACGGCGCCGCTGTAGCCGAGATCGCCGGCGATCAGGCTCTGAATGCCGCGCACGCTGCCGTCGATAAAGATCGTATCGAGATCGAGGCCGTGTTTCTTTGAAGTATGCCGGCCTCTTTGGCGATCCAGTAGACGACCGACGAATTGCTCGAGCCCGAGATGTACGCGATGTAGCGCTTCGCGGCTGCGGTGCGCGCGCAAAAGATCACCGCGGTGAGCGATGCGAGAGACAGGAGCGCGAAAACACGGGTTTTCATCGTGGCGGCCTCCTTATTATCCAGTCCAGTGGCTTGAACCGCTCGCGCTTAACTCATCTTGCAGGGCGCGACAAGGATCTCGACCATGCGGCCCTTTACCGCGCAAGCTTCATTTCAGTTTCGCCCACTGCGCTTTCCATGTCAGCACGAGGCCAGGGCGCGCACATCACGGCCGCCGTGATGTACATCCACCGATAGCCGGCCAGGTCGACGACGAAGCCACTGAAAGCAACGCGCCTGTTCCTGTTGCTCCTTCAAGGGAAACGCGACGCAGAAAATCGCGCCATGGCGCGCCGCGCCGTTCAGCGGGAGCCTGCTCCATCGCCAATGCGGCGGAATGCGCGCGCCGCCGATGGCAGAGAGCCCAAATACTCAAAGCGCGCCGGCGCAAATGATGCCAGCGTGAGATCCGTAACGATCGTGGCGGCGATCAGCAAAGCAATGGTTTCCAGGCCAAAGGCGACGATGAGCGAGCGGCCGCAGCCGATTTATCCGAGAGCCGGCCGAGCAGCGGACGTGCGAGCGTGCTGGTGATGCCGATGGCGACGTAGTACCAACCGAAATGGCTGACATCGAGTTGACGGGCGTAAAGCACGACGAAGCTGGAAAGACAGGGCAGCGAAAGATGCAGCACGAAAAGCAGAGCGCGGGTCAATAGGATATGGCGGTCGAATATGTTGATGATCTCGCGCCACCAGGATTCGCTTGCTCCGACTCGCTCCGAGGCGGGTGGCGTCGCGGAATTTCTCGCGAGAGCATATACGCTGCTGCCGCACCCATAAGAACCAGGCTCATGGCGACGAAAAACACCGCGTTGAAACCGCCGCGCGGAGCCTCGATGATCCACAAAGCGACGGCCGGAAACAAAATCGTCGCCGTGGACTGCACGCCGCCGTAGTAGCCGGATGCTTCGCCGCGCCGATCCGCTGGCGCCGCGGTGGCGAGCAGCGTGTAGCCGCCGGTGTTCATGCCGGACCAGCCAATGCCTCTAAACCGTTGGCAATCATCGTCGCGCCGGCGAGAGGAATGAAGCAGATCAGATTGCTCAGCGTTTGCGTGAGCAGGCCGAGAATCATCACGCCTGTAACGCTCCAGCGATCGGCCCAATAGCCGATGATTGGCCAGGCGAGATCACGCTGGTGCGACGCCGAAGCGACGCGATCGTACTCAGTCCGGCAACAAAAGGCGAACTGCCGAGGTGGAGTAACGTAAAGCGGAACGTCGGTTGGAGAACGAAACGCTGCGCGTAGCCCAGGAATTCAGCCAGGCAAAGCAGATGCGAAGCGCGCGCAGGGTCCAGATCGATCCAAGCTTAGGGCTTTGGCATTGAACCAGTAACGAATCAGGCCGGTTCGAGCGGAGATTTCGTGACTCGACCGCAGAAGATCAATCCCACGACTGCAGCGCGGCCAACGCCAGAAACATGCCGACGTGAAGCCGGCGACTTCGACAGTGCTGCCGAGTGAGCGAGCCAGACGCCATAGCTCAGCGGGTAAGCGATCGCGAGCGTCGCTACGCGTTGTCTGCCGCGGCGCTCCGGATCAGCGCGCTCCAGGGCGAGCGCCAGTGTCGTCGAGCTGCCCAAGGCGTTGCCGAGCATGTGGTGAGCATGCCGCAACCGATCATGCCGGCGAGAGTCGAAACCACTGCCGTGATCGCCAGCAAGCCGATGATCTGCGAGCCGGGATCCCGCGGCGATCGAAAGATCGCGGCCGATTTGATCCGAAAGGGCGTCCGAGCAGCGGACGCGCGAGCAGGCTCGTGCACGCCGACGACGATGAAAAAAGAGCCGAAATTCTGATGATGCCCAGCCCGCGCGCATAAAGCACGCTGAAGTCGCGATCGACGGCAGCGAGAGATTGAGCCAGAGGAGCATCACCGCACGTTTGCAGCAAGAGGATATCGAGCCTACGATGAATGAAAGATCTCGCGCCACCACTGGCGCGAGAGTTCGGGACGCGTTTGATCGGGCGCGATGCGCCACGTGGCGAGCCATGGTGGCCCCAAGCGCCGCTCCAATCCAGGAAAAATCGCAGTCGCTAGAAACGCCGCGGTGAAACCACCGTGGAACCACACTTGGAGAAGCCACAGAGCGAAGGCGGGAAACAGGATCGACGACGCGCTTTGCACCCCACTCGTAAACCCCCGAGGCTTCGCCGCGGCGCGACTGGGCGGCGCGATGTGCGCCAAGAGCGAGAAGCCGCCGGTGTTGAGACCACTCCCAGCCGATGCCGCGCAAAACCGTTGGCGAGCATGGTGGTTCCTATCCAGTGGAATGAAGCGGCAATACTGTCGCGCCCTGGAAACTCAACAAGCCCGCGATCATGACACCTGCTTTCGCCACATAAACGATCGGCCCAATGGCCGACGAGGGGCCGGATGATGACGCTGGTAGCGGCGGAAGGTGGCAAGCACCATGCCGACGATAAAAGGCGAGCCGCCGAGCTGCGTGACATAGAGCGGTAAGATCGGCGCGAGCATGGCATTCTGCGCGTAGCCTCAAAACTGTGCCGCGCACAGTGAGCAAAAACGTCCGGGTCCAGAGGGGAATCGGGTTTCGCGGTCGTCATTCAAATGTCGGGCGGATCTCAGATTTTTCGCGCGGACCTGTCGAGGTTCAGACGAGAACGGCAAAGCGACTCCAAATTAACACGAAGCGCAGGTGAGCGAGTTGGATTTTACGGCGATACACCGTTCCGTTATCGTTGCGGTGTTATTTCTGTCGTGTTCCCTTGCAGGTGAATTTCATTCAGGCGATCAAACCAATCGTAATACAAATATACCGCTCGGTCGGTCAGGATTTTAGCAAATAGTTTTAGTGCTCAGTTACCTCACAGTGGTTACGCACTGAAGCCACCGCAAACCGATATTGATTATAGCCCTTTATCACCTGACCAAAATCGACAGAACAGTCATCGCGAAAATTAGGGTTGGAAGTCGCACACGCACCGAACCGGCGAGAATAGCTTTCAACGATCGACAACCAGTTTTGCTTGCGCGATGGCAGACAGACACATGCCACTCTGATCATCATCCTCAAATCCAGAAGAAGGTTTTTTCTGCCTTTGAGTCTCTCTCGTTGTGTCCTGCTTCTTAGTTTGAGCAAGAACGCGCTCAGTTTGCGGCGCCGCTAAGAGAAACAGAGCTGATAACGCCACTCTATACAAACAATGGAACAGATAGATTTCAATTTAGGCACCTCACTGCGGTGATGGAGTCCCGCTGCGTCTCTGGCTATGTTACCAATTTAGGCTGCGAAGCAGGAAGCGAGCCCCATTGCTCAACTCGCCGCCCCTACTCTTGATGTCAGCATGATTCGCTCCAAACTGCTCTGAGCATAGCATTACGGCGCCCGAAAACATGAGGTCGCAGGCGCTGCACTCTTAATCGACGCGATCCCCGCAGCTGAAAATAAATCGTCGTTGCGGGGCCACTCGTCTAGGGACTTCCCGGAAGTTGACTTCTGTGTTCTCCCGTGGCATTTCTGCGGGCCATTATAATTGGGCAGGTACAACATGGATGTTTTGAACTGGATTCTCCTGTCTATAGGCGGATTTGTTTCGCATTGGTGGCATCTTGCTTTTGTGGCTCGGCCCGCCCAGTCGACACCATTCGACACTGCTACAGATGCTTCCTCCTAAGCCCCGCTGACCCATGACGATGCCGATTAAGCCGCGAAGACGGCAAAGTCGTTGGCGGAGTGGATGATGACCCTCCTCAAACGAATGAGATGCACGACAAATCGTCACACGGTGTCTCCCCGGGCTAAGTTGGTACTTACGCCAATGACGTCGCTGAGAACGTGTCGAAGGTGCAATGAATTCTCAAGAATATCATCTAAGCACTTTTGCCAGCCGCATCGGCGACGACCTGTATACTTTTCAATCATGATGATTTCGATTTAATCCGCTGCCATAGGCGGTGGTGCGCGAGATTCGGTCCGCTGGCGAGAGGCGCCTCACGACAGACGATTTTCTTGACGCCCGAGTTAACGAGCATTCCTCTCGAGTAACTTCAGCAGAACTCTTGGTCTTACTAGGACCTGATAGAGGCTGCCTCGCGCATATCTATCGTGTTACCGCTATTTAACTTTGGCCCGTTGAGTCAAGGAATCCAAATTTGAATGGCTGAATCGTCCAATGCAGCGGCCGGTCTCGTGCAGCGTGTTACGAGGTTGAAACCGTCAAGCATTTTCACCCGATGCTGGCGGGGTTGATTTGAAGCAGCGAGTTTTGACAGCACCGTAAAGATCTGACTCCCTAGCGTCCTCCAGCGTCGATTGCTTGCCGCACCCCTTGAAGCTGACGATTTCCGCTGGTTAGTCTTAGTTAATTGCGCCGGGGATTGGCATGCTTTACCTGCCTAGCTCATGCAGCTGCCTTCGCTGTATCGGTCAAGGATTGCAAAGCCAAAACATCGAAGCATTCGAGCTAAAAGCTACGCCAGTGAGTTTCGCCTGCAATGCGGAGATCCAAATCCACCGTATACGGGTGTCATAGGAAATGCTGTTTTCGAAAGAGAAGATACAGATGATCGATCGTGCGGGGCGAAGACGGCGGGGTCAATCGACGGGTGAGATACGATTCGACAGCATTCCCTGAAATCCTTCGCACCGTGGGGGAATACATCGACAGAAAAGCGGCTACCTGCGCTGGATTAACAACAGCGGTTCTTCGTCCGAACCGGCGTTGGACCTCGAATATCAAACCAGGGCTGGACAGGTCCAGCTGGAAACTCTGACTATGAGTTTCATCCGCGAGGCTTCGTGTGCGGATGTATAAAAGACGCGCCGATCTCAACAATCCCGTTAATTTACTGACGCGTAAGCGCTAAGGTTCATCGTCGGGTCGCAGCTCTGCGGCAGGTTTTTTCAAGAAGAGATCGTGTTGTGCTTCCTACAGAACGCGCGGAGAGTGCGTGATCGAGTCTGAAAATAGTAACCTCAATACTTCGGCAAGCCTCGGACTTATCGGTTATCTCATCCTGCCCGCGGAGGCGAACTTTGATCCGGCATTTTGTGAGGCATCGGTTCGGGTGAAGGTAACAATTTTTGCCCGTGTCCGACCATCCCAGAAAGAAAATTGTAATCGCATGCATCGCAAATAAGCGCTGAGAGTGGTAGTTGCTCGGCACAGTTCGGACACTTCTGAGCGCCGGGATATGGTGTCTTTCAAAGAATCGAGCGGCAGTGGAATTATCCATCGGATCGCTTCTCGCTGTAAAAGATTTCCCTTTTGCGATCCTGACCGCGAGAAAAACGCAGGATCACATGCGATCCGCAGAAAATGAAGAATGTTTAATGCCTCCCGCTATCATAAGCGTGCTCCCATCCGTCACTATGAGTTTCGCTAAGGTGGAAAATTTCCTGTAATGGCTTCTGTACATGGCTCTCCAAAATGACAGTTATGTAGAGCAACAGCGGTGCCGCGAAGCAATCTCTATGAATTACGTGAAAATGACATGCATATCTATAACTACTCCAATAACTTCCAACATCAAACTGCCTCCAACTCTACCCGGAGGTTGGAAATCGGGTTTTTCGCCCGTGGTCCTTGGGAATGACCGCAGAAAAAGTTTAGTTAGAAACCTATCAAGGGAATGCGCCGCGATAAACGGAAAAGAATGCTTCTCCCTGGGAAGCGTTGTTCCATAGGGGCGAGGCCGAGGCTGGATAAGCCGAGCACCTCTTCATCGATTTGTAATGTTACAGACGTCCATCGGGTCGTACGCCGGACTTTAACAGCGTGACTTCGTTGTCATAAATGGCGCATCGAACAGATGCCGCTGCTCCTGGTAAACGCGCGAAAGAAGTCCGCGATGAAGTGCATACGATCGATCAGTGAAGTTAGCCCAATCCTTTGCGCCGCTCTGCTTCCAGGCTATCCAGGAGTCACGTCTATGCGCGCCAGCATTTCTCTCAGCCGCGCATTGTCGATCTGCTCGAGCACCTGTACCTGCGAAATGTTCCCGTCAAACCTCGTCCCAGGCGAAGCACCTCAGTGCCGGACAGATGAAGCGTCATCAAATGATCGGTGATGACTTGTCGAATCAGCCGGTTTACCTCTCGGATTAGCCCGTCAAAGACGCCGTCCAGATACGGATTGGTGATTCGCAGCAGCACGCGCGGCGCGAATAATATAGAAGTCCGGCGAAACAAGCGGGACAAACCATCCGCCAAGAAGATCTGCTCCGAGCCTTCGAAGAGCGCTTTTACCTTTCAGCTGAGATCTCAGCCGCACAGGAGGATCGGGATCGATCGCCGAGCCGAGCGATCCGATCGATCTCGTGCCGATGGTCGGTAGCGATCATAGAATCCGACGCAGACGAAGACACATCAGGTATCAAAACTTTTGTCTCTAGCTGGTGCCCACTCCTATTGCGATCACTATCGTCCGGCAAGATAAATTCGCCGTCCGAAAAGATCCTCGTCGAGTCAGTATTGAATAGAGGCACAGAACGCCGCGCACCGTACGTCACTTCTAGACTGTGGCAATTAGAAAGCGGGGGCGTTGGACGCTGGTAAGACACAAAGTTGCATTGAGAAGTTTGAACCCAAGCCGTTCCCGCGAGCATTGGCTTTGTCCTTGACCGGCGGATTCCCTTTGCCTTATCTTGCGCGCAGCTGACGCTGGCAAGGTCGCTCGATCTCGCCACATCTTTGACCCCGCGCCGCCGCCAGGAAATCGGAGAACGTGGAATGTATGCAGTGACGGCTCTTTTGAAACGCGGAAAGTCTTCGGGGTGGCGATGGTTCTTCGCTCTCGCCTGGCTGAACGGGCTGCCGTCAAAAGCGGCGCACGCCCAGGGAAAACTTCAGCCGCTTCCACCAGAATCAGACTGCGCCACGCCGACGCGCATCGCTGAGCTATCTGCCGATCCATGTGCGCGCTGCAGAAGGGCTTCGCTTCGCCAAACGCGGCTTCGACATGGAAGTGATTCAGATGGCGGCGGGACTGGCGCCGCCGGCGCTGCTCAACCGGGCGATCGGACTACACGACGATACCCGAGCGGGCGCCGCCACCGCCGGGGCGCGCGGAGCGCCGCTCAAAATCATTTGCTTCACATCGGTAAAACTCAACATGTCTCAGCCGTCCCGGAGATCACGACCCGTCGCCAGACTTGGCCGGCAAACGGATCGGCGCGCAGGCAGCTTCTCGGCACTCTCCCGGCGTACGAAGTTCGTGTGCTCATCGAGAAATATCGTCTGGGAGCGAACACGATCATCGTGCCACTGAACTCGACCAACGACCGAATGATCGGCACGCAGAAGGGAACGATCGACGCGACGGTGGGTTCCGGCGCCGTTCGACTTGATAGGCGGAAGAGATGCGGACTGAGCCGGCTGCTGCACATGGGGACGATATTACCGATTCCGCAAGCCGGGCTGGCTACCACCGATGAGAAAATTAAAAACCGCGCGTCACGAGACTATCGAAATTCTCAAGGCGACGATCGAAGGACTCCGACTACATACCTGAGCCAACGCGAGGGGACCGAGCGAATTATCGCCAAATGGATGAAACCTCAAGCCAGCGCAGGCGGCCCCGGTCTACGACTCCGTGCGCGAGACTTTCTCCAAGAACGGCGTGTCACCGAGGAGCAAGCGCAAAGCTTACTCACGATGCTCGGCTCGACGGCCGGACTGAAGGGAGATTTGCCCGCCGCGGCGGATATTCCCGATTTTCCCCTGCCGCAGAGTGGCCACAGAGCTCGCGGTGAAAAATAACATGAGCCGCGCAACCCAAAGATTCCAACGAAACTACACAATGCCTAAAGACGCTCTGCAAGATAAAACTGGCATGAACAACGAACGGCGCAGTGAGAGAAGGGAGAGGATTAGCAATGGCGCGGCAAACCATGCTCAAAGCTTACGCGTTGGCGGGCGGTGCTTAGCTGCTCTTTGGCGAGTCACGCGCAGCTTCAACGCGCAGGATGCTGGAATGAGCTCGTCGCCGGCGCAAAAAAGCGAAGGGGAACTGTCGTTCGTTGCCGGGCCAACGACTTTTGGCGGCCGGCAGCAAGCCTCTTGCGGACCTGCATGGGCATCTTCAATAAAAATTCGGGCCTCAATGTCCGCCTCAATCTGACCGCGGGACCGGAGCTATGCCGTGCGATGGCCGCGCGCATCATCACGGAGAGCTCAAAGCAGGGAGAAAGTCATCGACCGATGTCCATCTCGGTCCGTCAGCGACGTGCGGAGCTCACAAGTGAAAGCTCTTGGAACATCAACTATTCCGACCATCTTTCCTGGGTGACGCGAAGAAATGGAGATTCTGCCGGGTGGATACGGTCTTGGTTTACACTGCTTCGCTACAGAATTTGTGCATAACTCCGCCAAGCTGTTGCCCAAGAGACAAAGCGCCAAGACCTACGAGGGAGACCTCCGTCGATCCGGAAGCTCCAGCCAGAGCTAGGTCGGATACCAGCCGATTCCGCCCTACAGCTCCCTAGCCAGCTGGTCGAGTTACCATGCACTCCTGGGGCGAAAAAAGTGCTCGATTATCTGCGCAGACTACTGCTTTGAGCGCCGGTCAAGTTCGCTACGGCGAAATCGAAGACGCGAGCAGCAACGGCGAGTTTCTCGTCGCTGGCCAACAGCGGTTCTGAGCGCGGTGGAAAGCATGTGGAGTGGTGGGCAAGGGGGCGCCGCCGTGGTATCACCGCTTCCCGGACCCGGTGCTGACGTCCTCACCTTCAGCCGGGGTGCCCAAGAACTCCACGCACCCGGCGAACGCTGGCGAAGCTCTGTCGCTCATGGCGTTCGCCGGAAGCGCACGCGCGTCGTTGAAAAAGTGGAGAGCAGCGCGTCATGCGCATTTCGGAGGCGGAACGCATGGCGAAGCCGTCGTGTGAAGCGAAAACCGTCTAAACTGCAGAGCGCCGGCGAACTGATCGCCTCCGTATCACGAGGGCAAGTCTCGAATTTTAGAGCCGAGCTCACCAAGCATGCTCAGCAATGTCAACACTGGCGAAACAAATTGCGCAGCGTGTTCTGCATTCACGAGCGCACACAGCTCAGCGATTTCCTATCGGCTCCAACCCGCTATTTGTGATGGCGCGGGCCGCCTCCGGCGAGGCGAGAGAATCTGATGAGCGCGTGAGCCGCGTCCGAATCCCTGGTACTCAGGGCGACGCCGGCCGAGAACACGGAGACTTTCTGAACTTCCGGCGGCAGCGGTGTCACATGATCTATGCCGGGCACGGGAAGTAGCTCGCTCAACTGCTGGAAGCCGATTTCCGCCTCTCCCCGCGCGACCACGGCGCCGACTCGCTCGCCACCTTCGATGCGCCGGCATTTGCTCAGCACCTGGTCGGCGATTCCCAGGCGCTGAAGCAACTCGGTGGAGAGGTAGTCGCCGCTCACGCTGGCGGAGTACGCGATGGATTTCGCTTGCAAAAGCGTGCGTTTCAGCGCGTCGACCGTGCTGATGTCCGGCTTAGGGGCTCCCGCCCGCACCGCCATACCGATGGCTGAGCGTGCGAGGGGAGTATAGCTTTCGGCGATGATCAGGCCGTCCTTGATGAATCCAACAAGCACGGCGTCCGCTACGATGACAACGTCAACGGCTTCACCACGTCGCAGCCGATTCGGGATGGAGGTTTCCCCGTCCCTATGGAGGTTGCGGCGGTCACGAGTTTTTCTTCGTCAGGAGTTCGAGTCGGGGAATGAGTTCAAGATATGCCGCGGTAAAAGCACCTGAGGTCATGACCCGGATGTCATCTGTCATCGTATTCATAGTTGGTTTAATTTCTTCAACTGTACTCTGGAGATTATCGCTGCGTTTGCCAGTCTTAAGCTCTTATCCTTAAAGCCTGTAGAGCGATCAAGTTATGACGAGAGGGAATTGACGCTCACCCAAATAGTTAAATTTTACCCTTACTTCCATGTCCCGGCCGTGAATAAACACGTGCTCCAGTTGTTGAGCACCTAATAGAGTGCTATATTTGATGTTATCGAAGTGGGAGGAAGGCATGCCGCTCAATCTTTCAGAAGACATTCGCTCGGTGACGGATCTTTAAACGCAAACCAAGGAAACCTAAATCAGGTTCGTCGCACCAAAAGGCCGGTGGTGCTGACGCTCAATGGCAAAGCTGATGCGGTCCTCATGGACACGACAACTTATGAGAAGCACCTGAAGGCCGGCAATATGGCGCGGCTCCCTGCTCCAGCCGGAACAAGATATCGCAGACGGGCGTACTCGATCGATGCGAATGTTTCTGAAAGAGTTCAAACGTGTCCGCAAAATTCCGCGTTAGAATCCACACACAGCGGCGCGGGACGTCGAGGACATTTGGAGTTTTATCGCGCAAGATAGCCCGGTGGAAGCCAGCCAATTCATCGACCGCCTGGAAGAACAGATCGCAACACTGGAGCGGTTCCCCGAAAGATGTCCACTCATTCCTGAAAACGGAGTTCTTGGTACTCGGTACCGACATTTGCTTTACGGTAGCTACCGAAGCGTGTTTCGTGTTAGCGGAAAAGCAGTTTACGTTTTGCGGATAATCCATGGAGCGAGACTTTAGACAGCTCCATGTTCGAAGATTAGTAAGGAGTGCGCAACCGGCGCTTGCTCTTGTTGGCCTATCCTTCCGCTCTCGCAACATTCACCGATTTGTTCTCAGCCTTTCAGTGAGAGTTGCGAATTTGCGCAAGCATGCAAATTCACTTTAATCGATTAAACGCGTGCTTTCGCAGTGGCGTGACACGCTCTCCCAGTTTTATCTCGGTCAGTGATGCGGGTAAGGTCTGACTCAATCGAAGTAGGTTGCAATCGAGGTGATCTCTCCCGATTACCCGCGATTCGTTTCCCCTCAAAATCAGGCAGCAGTGAGGCGGAAAATCGAATCGTCCGTGTTTGCACCCAGGCCACTCCGAGAATCAATTGATTTGACTGTTGAGGTGTGATTGAGTCGAGCGCCTCAATCACCCAGACCAATCCTATCCTTTGACCATCATTATTCTCCTGAGTCTGAGATCTGCCCTGAACTTTGAGCGATTTTATTCTCATTTAGTATCAAGAGGAGGAGCTATCCCGATGCCAATGATTGATGCCGATACGCATGTCGACGAGTGCGAAGACACCTGGAAGAAGTTGGAGGGTACGCCCTACGCGAAGTACATACCGGTGACGATTGCGATGCCGCCCGATGAGGCCAAACGCGCCGGCTATAACCCGACGAACAGCCGCTGCTGGGTAGTTGAAGGCAGGCTGCAGAACCGTGCCATCCGCAGATGAAGTCAATCATCCTCCGCGGGTCCTACGAGAGCTTCAGGACGTGCCGGGCCGCCTCGCTCACATGGACAAGATGGGCGTCGACGTGCAGGTCATCTTTCCGACCTTCTTCATCCGCTACAATACCAGCAACGCCGAAGCCGAATGGGCCCTGACCACGACCTACAACCGCTGGCTTGCCGAGAAATGCGCGCAAACAAACGGACGGCTGCGCTGGGCGGCTGTGCTGCCGCTGCTTCAATCCCGACAAGGCCGTCGAGGAGCTGCGTTGGGCAAAGAGCACGGCGCCTGCGGCATCTTCAAGCGCGGATTCGACCTCGACAGGAAGGTCACCGACCCGCACTTTTTTCCGATTTACGAGGAAGCCAGTGCGCTGGACCTGCCTCTTGTGTATCCACACCGGCCATCCGCTGCCGGGGCACGAATGGGACAGGGGCTTCCCATCATGTACTCCTTCACTGAGCTGGTGAGCTCGCGGTCTTGCCGAAGAAATTCCCGAAACTTCGATTTGGGCTCATTGAGTCGGGGGCCTCCTGGATTCCCTATACGATCTCCCAGTTGGGCGCGGTAAAACGCCAAACGCTGCGCGGTCAACAGACTCGATTGCCGCGCCTGTTTGAACTGGAACCGGAATTGTTCCGCGCCAACCGGCTGTTCGTCACCATCGACCCGATTGACGACATCGAGTCTCTACTGAAGTTCGGCACTGAAGATAACCTGATGATCGGCACCGACTACAGCCATACCGACATCTCCGCCAACCTGAGCGCGCTGGACGAAGTCCGCGGCTGGGCGGACGAGGGCAGGATCAGCAACGCCCAGGCCCACAAGATTCTGGAGAGCAACTCCCAGGCGTTCTACGGCTTGTAGGGAAAAGGAAGACTTCCGGCCGGATCGCTTGATGTCTTAAACGGCTTGAAACGTCTGGAACCCAGTCGAAGCCGATCAGTCCCTTCTGAGGTCGGCGCATGGCGCCGATTTTGTTTCACCTACTATTCCCGTTTCACCGCGCGATTTAAACCGAGAGCGAGGCGGCGTGCTGATCACTCCAAAATTCGGAAATCCGAATTTAGAAATAATTTCAAAAATTCTAAAACTGAGGTGCCCATCGAGGTTGTTTGGGAAATTAGACTTTGGATCGATGCGCGTAACATTGGAGTTGGTTGAACTAAGCGACGCGCATACAATTTCAAGATATCGCCGTAGTCTAAAAACGATTTCCGTGGCGATCTCGGGGCTATTAATCACGACTTTGTGGTAAGTTTTTGCTGCGCAAAATTCTCCGAACGAATTCTCAACAGAGCTGGGGCGAGAGATCGAGTGAAAGCCTTGACCTCTGCCCCAGGGATTTTTGATTGCATGCGCGCCGGCTCAGTCGTCATAGCTGCGGCGATTGGAGCTTCTGCAGCAACCAAAAATGTCGTGTACAGCGCGCCCGGCCGTCCCTCCGACTCCGGCTCCGATCGCGGCGCTTCGGCCAACATTAGAATGCGTGCGCAGCGCCGATGCCGGCACCCGCTGCTCCGCCAACCGTCGCGCCGGTCAAAGTTCCACAGCCGCCGATTGCAAGCGCCAGCAAGCAGAGGCCGCAAATCGACGTAGTTATACATTTGAAAAGATCTGTCATGGGTCACCTCCTCAAAGGAAATACGACCGCAAAAACATGTTCCATGATTAGTCGCCGCGCAACTGGCGATTCTTTGAAGCCAAAAAGATATCGAATCACGCGAAGTTGCGTTAACTGCAGAAGAACAGCGAAAAAGTGTCTGGGAAAACTTACCACGTTTAATAGGTTTCAAGACCGGAAGTGTTGCAGGATTTCACTGACAGATAAAAACGGAATTTCTTACTTCGATTTCAGCCGGGTCTGATCGCCTATTACGCAATGGAATTTTATCGGTGCCGACAAGTTATTTTTATTTGGTCCTAACGCGGCGCGTATCGCTGCATAAAGTTTTTTGCTTGGTCCGTGCCGACAATGGTCACGCCGAGAGTAATCTGGTATGTGCTAAAAAACCGGGTATTAAGATGAGAGACAGGCAGAATTTTCGCAACCTGAGCGGCGCGCACGGGAGGCCTGATGAGCACAAACGGCGCGAAGGACATTCAATTTTTTGTCAACGAGAAAGCCGGCGCGGTGTCCGGTCTTCTGATCAAACCGAGCGACTGCTGCGCGGTTTGCTCTGTTGGCGCGATGGCGCGGAGTGCATGCGCCACGATTTATGGAAGACTTGGCGGCGAAGCTGGCGCAGCGCGCGGCATCGCGACCTTGCGCTATCAGTTTCCTTATATGGAAAAAGCGCACCAAACGGCCGGACTCGAAGGCGTGCTCACGGACACGAGTACGCGCCGCAGTTACGGCGGCTAAGAAGTGCCAGGATTTGCCGCCGTTTGCCGGCGGAAAGCCGATGGGCGGACGCATGACGTCTTTGGCGGCGGCCCAAAGCGCCGCTGGATCGTGCGTGCGCGGCTTGATTTTTTTCGGATTCCCGCTGCATGCCGCCGGCCGGCCCGAAGCGCGGAGCGCGGCACAGCGATCTCGCGGATGTGACAGTGCCGTTGCTTTTCCAGGCTCGCGCGATGCGCTAGCGGAGCCGAAGCTTCGCCGCTCTGCGCAAAGCTCGGCAAACGCGCCGAATTGTTCATCGTCAACGGAGGCGATCATTTGTTCCATATGCTCAAGAGCGCCGTGAAAGTCGGATGAAGAAGTTTTAGGACGGTGACCGATAAGGCGGGCGACGTGGATGGAAAAACATATGAATCGTTCAGGCTCAAAGTATGAGGGTTTGGCTCGACACCTTGAGACGACGTAGTGAGGATGGATTAAGTGAGAGACTTCAAGCGAGTTAACTCAGCATGTATCCGACAACCGGAAAAGAAGCCGCTCGATGCTCTGAAAGACGATCCAGAGCTTGCAGCGCACGGCAGAAGCGACTTCTGAGCGCCTGGTGCCAGCCGTCAGGCGATCCTGAAACCGACCGAATCTTTTCGCGCCGGCGTCGAGGCGCGATGCAGCAGCAAAATTAGCCGACGCTGAAGAGCTGTTCAGCCGCGTCATCGAGCTTCAAGCCCGACTTTGCCACGAAGGCTGGAACAAGCGGGCGACCGTACGCTTCGTGCGACGCAATTGTTGCCGGTTCCTGCTGCCGATTGCGCAGCAGACGCTGGCGCGCAATCCGAATCATTTTGGCGCCGCATCCGGCCAAGGGCTTTCCTGCCAGCATGTCGCTGAACGAATTCCGGCGAGGCGGCGATCAGCTTTCGCCGCGCATTGGAAATCCATCCGCATTTAGACGCGGTCCGGCACAATCTCGCGCTGGCGGAAGCCGAAGGCGGCGGCAGCGGTTATCTCGAATTAGCTCCGGTTTCGGCGTGGCAACCTGATCGAGTGATTGGCCTGTCATCGAACGCGCCGTCGGATTTCGTCAGCGGATGCCTCGTGTGCATTGTTACTCCGGCGAAGATATCTCTTGGTATGATGTCAAAGAAATGCAAATACGCGCTCAAGGCGCTGATCCGCTTGGGCAAGGAATACGGCGGCGGGAATCTGTTGTTGACGGATGATATTGCCAGATCGGAGCACATTCCGAAGAAATTTCTCGAACAGATTCTCTGCTCAATTTAAAACACGCGGGCTATGTGCGGAGTAAACAAGGTTCCAAGGGTGGCTATCGGCTAGTCCAGGATCCGAATCACATTACTTTAGCGGAGATCTATCGCTTGTTCGACGGCGCGATCGCGCTCGTGCCCTGTGTTTCGCAAAAATTTTAGCGAAGCTGCGATGACTCGTCCGGACGAGACGATCTGCTCGGCTGAAGCTTGGTCTTCATCGATGTACGCGAGAAGACGTACGCGTTATTTTCGGAAACTACGATTCAATCTTTTCTCGAACCGTCACAGCAAGCGGCCAGCCGCCTAAAAAGAGTCGGTAGCCCCTTTAAAAATTTTTTCCGGTGATTCTTGACAAAAGCTGATAGATTCACTTATCTACTAATTCAATAGAATTTATCGATGTTCTATTTTTCCAAAGGAAATTTATGGTGGAAGCCATGATCCGTTCAGAGCCGATCAGACGAAAGATGCGCAAGTTTCTTCACTGGTTCGTCGAGCCAACGAAATCGGCTCACTTGTAATAGCGTGAAAACCGATGGAGCGGTTGTGCGCTTGATCGCCGCACCTGCGCCGCGTAACCGATGACGCCCATCGAGCAGCGGTTGATCGCCGTGCTGAGAACGCCGGCCCGATTCCTTTTGCCACGCTCGTTAAGACGACCGCCGCCAAGGATCTTTATCTCAGAAGAATTGCGCCAAGGGGCCAGTCTTGGATATCGGACTGTTCGGTGAACGGCTTATTCAATCGGGACCTCGTTCGAGAGCTTCTGTCGGGGGATGGCGTCTTGTGGGAAATAAAACAAGAACGAGAAAGTCTATGACAAGAATCCATTCGCTCGATCGTCACAAGCTCGCTTCCTACGCCAAGCGTTATCATTCCGAGCGCTGTCGTCCTTAAGACCTCTGCAGTCGGCGGCTAAAGAAATCGTCGTTTTTTTCGGTCATATTCTTGATCGATTGAATTGATTTACCCATCAACCAATCGAACGCGAATCATCGCAAGGAGCTAAAAAATGTATTGGCGCTATCTAAGCTTTGATTTTAGCTTTGTTGAGTCTTGTGCTGCGGTGAGCGAGGCGCACGCGCAGAAGAACGTTGCTCAACGTTTCCTATGATCCGACACGCGAGCTCTACCAGAATTTCAACGCAGCGTTTGCAAAATACTGGAAGACCAAGTCCGGAGAGTCGGTTTCAATCAAGCAATCGCACGGCGGTTCGAGGCGCCCAGGCGCGTGCGGTCATCGACGGTCTCGAGGCCGACGTCGTGACCTTGGCGCTTGCGCCTGACACCGATGACGCGATAGCGGCAAAAGGGTCTGGTTCATGCCGACTGGCAGAAACGTCTGCCGCAAAACAGTTCGCCTTACACCTCCACGATCGTGTTTCTGTTCGCAAAGGAAACCCAAGGTGGCATTCGCAATTGGGATGACTCTCATCAAGCCGGGAATTTCGGTGATTACGCCGAATCCAAAACGTCCGGCGGCGCAAGATGGAATTATCTTTGCGCGTGGGGATACGTTCTCGGCAAGACAGGCAAGAGCGAAGCCAAGGCGAAGGAATTCGTCGCCGCTGTTATACAAGAATGTTCCCGTGCTCGACTCCGGCGCGCGCGGTTCGACCACCACCTTTGTCGAACGCAACATAGGCGACGTGCTGATCGCGTGGGAGAACGAAGCGTTTCTCGCGCTCAAAGAGTTCGGTGCCGACAAGCTGAGATCGCCGTTCCGTCGGTCAGCATTCTTGCCGAGCCGCCGGTCGCTGGTGGTCGACAAAGTACGTCGACAAGCGCGGCACTCGCGTGTCGTCGCGCAGGCTTATTTGGAATATCTCTACACGCCGGAAGGCCAGGAGATTGCGGCCAAGAACTTTTATCGGCCACGTTTTGTTCGGAGATCGCAAAGAAGTACGGCAAAAACTTTGCTCAGGTAAAACTCTTCACCGTCGACGAAGTCTTCGGCGGCTGGGGCAAGATCCAGAAAGCGCACTTCGATGACGGCGGCGTCTTCGATCAGATTTATCAATTGAAATAGTGAGAGCAGAATCATGAAGCGCGCTTTCCGCTCGCACAGTATTCTTCCAGGGTTTGGCCTCACGATGGGCTTTACGGTTTTCTTATCTGAGCTTGATCGTGTTGATCCCGCTCGGCGCGACTTTTTGAAGACTTTAGCGCGGGCTGGGGACATTTCTGGGAAACGGTCAGCGGACGCGCGCGCTTGGCGTCCTATCGTTTGAGCATCGGCGCGTCGTTGATCGCGGCCAGCGTTAATAGCGTGCTCGGCTTGCTCGCCGCCTGGGTGCTGGTGCGCTATGACTTTCCCGGCAAGCGTATCGTCGATGCGCTGGTGGATCTGCCCTTCGCTCTGCCGACGCCGTCGGCCGGCATTACGCTTACCGCCATGTTCGCCGGCAACGGTTGGGTCGGCAGCTTGCCTCCGAACCTCTCGGTATCAAAGTCGCTTTCACTTGGCCTGGGCGTCGTCGTTGCGTTGACTTTCATCGGCTTGCCGTTGTGGTGCGCACCGGTGCAGCCCGTGCTGCGGGAATCCGTGAATCCGAAGAAGCCGCGGCGACCTTGGGCGCCGCCGCATGGTAGTCGTTGAAAAGAGTCGTGTTCCCTGAATTGCTTCCGGCGTTATCAACCTGGCTTTGCGCTGGCGCTCGCCCGCGCGGTCGGCGAATACGAGTTCGGTGATTTTTATCTCGGGCAACATGCCGATGAGAACCGAGATCACGCCGCTGCTGATCGTGACCAAGCTGTCGCAATACGATACGCCGGCGCTACGGCGCTGGCGGTAGCACTCTGATGATGTCGTTTTGTCTTATTGTTCCTGATCAATTTGCTCCAATGGGTGGAGCCGCGCGAGATACGCGTAAACTGTATGGCAACTGACACTGCAAATGAGTCAGAACTGGTACAGAGTCAACTCCATTGCCATCGGCGAGCCGCGCTGGGTTCGTGTCGCTTTGATTAGCGTGACGCTGCTGTTCGTCGGGATTTTCCTGTTTTCTGCCGCTGATCGTCGTATTCCACCGAAGCTTTCAAAAAGGCGTGTCGAGGTTCTATTTTCAATCGATCCGCGAGCCGGATGCCGTGAGCGCCATCCAGACTGACTTCTGATCGCAGCAGGGATTTGCGAGTACCGCTGAACCTGATTTTCGGCGTCGTCGCTGCCTGGGCCATCGCAAAGTTCCAGTTTCCGGCAAGAGCTTCTCATTACCTTGATCGATCTGCCCTTTTCTCGTTTCGCCGGTCATCTCCGGGCTTGTCTATGTGTTCTGTTGTTCTGGCCTGCAGGGCTGGCTCGGTCCGTGCGCTCGCCGAGCATGACATCAAGATTGATTTTTGCCGTGCCGGGCATCGTGTCTCGCCACTATTTTCGTCACCTTTCCTTTCGTTGCGCGCGAGCTGATTCCCCTTAATGCAGTCCCAGGGCAGCGAGAGAGGGAAGAAGCGGCGCGCGTCCTCGGCGCCGGCGGTTGGCAGACTTCTGGCGCGTGACGCTGCCGAATATTAAGTGGGGTCTCCTGTACGGCGTGACTTCCGTGCAACGCGCGGGCGATGGGCGAGTTCGGCGCGGTGTCCGTGGTTTCCAGTCATATCCGCGGTATGACCAATGACGCTGCCGCTGCAGCGCCGAGATTCTTTACAACGAGTATAACTCCGTCGGCGCGGCATTTGCAGTGGCGTCGTTGCTGACGATCCTGACGCTCGTGACGATCGCGCTCAAGGCCGCCATCGATTGGAAGTCGCGAAGTTGAAGCGGCGCGCGAGGTTCGCGCGATTCGCGAGCAAGCGTTTGGTCGAGGCCTTAAGATGAGTATTGAAATCCGGCAACATCAGCAAAACTTTGGCGATTCGCGGCGCTCAAAGACGTGGAGCTTCAAAGGTCGAGACCGGTGAGCTGGTCGCGCTTGCTCGGGCCGTCCGGCTCGGGCAAGACGTCGCTCTTGCGCATCACTGCGGGAATTGAAATCCCGGACGAGAACCGCGGCGCGATCCTGATTCACAACGAGGATACACTACCGGCGATCTAGCTTCCGCGACCGCAGGGTCGGCTTTCGTGTTTCGAGCATTATGCCTTGTTCCGCCACATGACGATTTTCGAGAACGTCGCGCCTCGGTTTGCGCGTGCGTCCGCGCCGCCTGCGGCCCGTCAGGAGAGAAGTCATCAAAGAAAGAGTCAACGAGCTTTTGAAGCTCGTACAGTTGGACTGGCCTCGGGCGACCGCTTGCCGTCCCAACCTCTCCGGCGGGCAGCGCCAACGAATCAGCGTTGGCGCGCTGCTCGCGGTGGAAGCCCAATGTGCTGCTATTGGACGAGCCCTTCGGTCCCTCGACGCCAAAGTGGCGCAAAGAGCTGCGCCAGTGGCTCGCCAGGCGTTTTCACGATGAGCTTAAAAATCACCAGCGTCTTCGTCACGCATGATCAGGAAGAAGCTTGGAAGTGGCGGACCGTGCGTGGTTTTGATGAACGAAGGCCGGGTCGAGCGAGTCGGGCACGCCGGAAGAAGTCTATCATCATCCGGCCAATGCGTTCGTTTGACAATTTCTTCGGTAACGTCAATTTGTTTCACAGCCGAGTGGAAGAGGGAAAAGTTTATCCCGGCGAGCTGCCCATCGAGTTGCCGGCGGAAAGCGCGCCGCAGACGCCAAGTCCGCTCTGGATTTTTGTCCGCCCGCACTCTATTGGAGATCGAGCACCAACGGAATGGCGGTGATAATTTCCATGCGAAGGTGACTCATATCAACGCCGCGGGTCCGCTGGTCAAAGTCGATCTGATGACCGATTGGGGCGCTCCCGTTCACGTCGAGCTTCTCGCACGGGCGATATATTCTTCGCTTGGTTTGAAGAGAGGAAGATGAGGTGTATCGTGCGGCCGAAGGGAGAGAAGGGTCTTCGCTCAAAGCAGAAACGGGCGATGAATCAAGAAATCAATCGACGAGCAGTGGTCGCGCGCATAGTTTCGGTTGCGTAGCAGGGTCCTGGCCCATCGCTAACGGACAGGTTGCCTAGCCTTTTATCGATCGGGCTCGATTTCAGTTGCCAGTCCCAATAATCCGTAGCCAAAGAATGAGCGGATCGTTGCGTTCTCGTGCTCGACCCGTCGCTGGTCGTTCCTCTGTTGTCGCTTCGCACTGGCGTCTGCGCTACGGTCTCCGAGCTTGATTGTTTTCAAAGCGAGGTCTAAAGCCTATAAAACAGCAAGCAGCGTGGGACGATGAAGAAAAAGTCGTATTTTTGGCCGGAGTATTTCTTGGTTTACACTCGCATCAGCACGCTTGGAGTCAGACGCGGACCAAACTCAACGTGGCGTATCCCGCGCCGTCACCGGCGTGATGACGGCGTTATGGGTCGCGGCGGAATCCAAAGCATTCCAAAAATACGGACTCGATGTCAGCCTGCTTTTTACATCGCATCGGCTCCCAGGTCGTTCGGGTGATGCTGGCAGGAGAGTCACAGATTACGCGTTACCGCGGGGCGCGGCGGTGGTCGGTGCCAATCTCGGCGGCGCGGATTTCGTTTTTATCCGGCGGCATCGTCAACGTTCCGGCGTTTTACGTCATGGCGGCGCCGGAGATCAAAAGTATTCGAGGATCTGAAAGGCGCGACCGTCGGCGTCACCCGTTTCGGCTCTTCTTCGATTTTGCGATGCGCTATGTGCTGCAGAAGCACGGCTTAAGGCCGGAAAAAGACGTGACTCTGCTTCAGCTCGGCGGCATGATCGAATTGGCGACCGCGCTATCCAAGCGGCTGGATCGCGGCGGCGACGCCTCGTCACCCGCCGACCTGCGGGCGCGCAAGAGCGGCGCACAGGAATTGGTCAACATGGCCACGACCGGAGTTTCGTTCCCCCAATCGGCGATCGTCACGACCTCGATCCTACGTACAGGCGCACCAGGACGATGTTTTGAGCTTTCTCCGAGGTTACGCGGAAGGAATGCAAAGAATGACGACGGACAAAACGATGGCAAAAAGGTCATCGAGAAATATACCCGAGAGAGCGATCCTGAGATTCTTGAGTCGACCTACCGCTACGGCGTCGATTACATCGCACCGATCCCATATCCTGCTAAAGAGGGATAGCCGAGATTCTCAGACAAAGCACTCATCCCAAAGCCAAAACGGCGAACCCGGATGAGTTTATCGATATGAGCTTAGTCAGAGAGATTAGAGGACAGCGGGTTTTTTCGTCGAGTCAATCAACGATGACGATTGCGCCGTCATAAGAAAGGGGAAGACATGATTCGTGGCTATCCAGTCTCCGATGCCGACGCTCACGCCATGTTGTGTCCAAAGATGTGGGAGGAGCTTCCCGCGACTTACGCTGCGCGCCGGCCGCGTCCAGTGCGCATCGATGATTCCGCGGATCTCGGCCGCTGGACCAACGCTTGGTTGATCGAAGGGCGACTGCTGCCCGCGCCGTTCGGTCCGGGAGCGCAACCGGGCAATGAGCCGAAACGAGTTCTTAAAGAATTTGGCGCGCCGGCAGACTCGGCGCATTTTTCCATCGGCAGCATCACCTTGGCGGATCCGCAAGCGCGCATTCGCGATCTCGATGAAGCCGGCGTCGACGCTCAAATGCTTTTCCCGACCACGCTCTACGCGCGCATGACTTCCGAGCCCGGTTTCGAGGCTCGCGCTGTTCCGCTGCTACAATCGCTAGCATGGCGGATCAATGCGCGTTTAATCCAAGGCGGTTGAAATGGGGCGGATTGCTGCCCATGCGCGATCCGCGCGCGAAGCGTCCGAAGCGATCGACGAGATGCAGACGCTCGGCGCCAGCGCCGCGGTGGTTTTCGGAACGGTAGGGAGTCGCCTTTGTCGCATTCCGACGTTTCTGCCGATTTGGGAAAAATTTGCGTCTACCGGACTGCCGCCTCTGCGGTTCACATGGGCATGAGCTACACGCCTTTCGAACAGAGTCTGTCAGAATCTTTTGAAAACCCACGGCATCGGTATGAGCCTGCCGGCGCAACTGGCTTTTGTCGCGCTTGTCGGTGACGGCATCCTCGACCGTTTCCCGTCGCTGAAGGTTGCCTTTCTGGAATTCGGCGCCGAATGGATCTTCTACATGATCGGCCGGCTGGGACATTATCTCGCCGATCGACCGGCGCGATATGCCGATCAAGGATTCGCTGCCCAAGCAACGCATCGAGGATTATTTAACCTCGGGCAGACTCTTCGTCGCCGCCGAAGCCGAAGACCAACTGCTTGCGCACGAGCTCGCCGTGCATCGGCGAAGACCACATTGTTTGCTCGACCGATACGCCGCACTCGGAAAAGCGCGAAAACTCGGCGACCAAGATTATCGAACGGACCGATCTTGTCGGAGCCGCAGAAAAGAAAGATTCTTTACGACAACTCGGTACGGCTTTTCGGCGCGCCATAAGCGCAGCGTTTACACGGACCGCTTAACGTTGTTAACTATAAGTATAGGCATCGCGTAATTTGCCGGAAAAAGAGAAAGGAGCCTCGTTTATGCCTGAAGCAGTTACCGTTGAAATCTCCTTACACAGTTGACAACGGTGAAGTTCTCGTCAACGAATCCTTCGGCCCGAAGAACATTCACGGACGAGGTCGGGAACGGTGGAGCTGAAAACGATGACGTGCTGCTCAACGGCCGGGCGCTTGGCGAGCGCCTTTCTCTCCGACGAGCAAGGCCTTGTCTTTGTCGAGACATAAGACGAAGGTCGCGGATTTCTTCGATGAGAACCAATTGAAGTCCGTTTATTACCCGGAGATCGAACAGGTTGATCAAACACGAGTCGGGCGCTTCGCGCAGTGGTGATATTCGATCATGCGCTGCGCTCGGGCGACCTGATGAGCGGGAGGAAAACTCATTCGCACCCCGGTTCTGCAGGCGCACAACGACTACACCGAATGGTCCGGTCCAAACCGGTGCGCTGAGATTCTGCCGGACGAAGCCGACGAATTGCTCAAGCGCCGCTTCGCGATCATTCAAGTATGGCGCGCGATCAATCGCGCCGATCCAATCCAATCCGTTGGCGCTTGCCGATGCCAGAAGCGTTGACGTTTGGACGATCTGATGGTGGCGGAGCGCCGCTACCCACACCGGGTGGGCCAGACTTATCGGCTCAAGTACAATCCGCAGCACCGCTGGATCTATTTTCCTGAGATGCGCCGTGACGAAGCGGTCGTTTTCAAAGTTTACGATTCGGACAAGAATCGGGCGAGATTTACGGCGCACACTTCGTTCGCCGATCCGGCAACTCCGCCGAGACGCGCTGCCGCGGCAGAGCATCGAGATGCGCGCGTTCGCGTTTTCGCGTAGCAGGCTGCTGAAAAAGACCCATAGGCTTCGTTGCGCTCAATCGCCTCGCGTCAACGTACTGCCGATGTACGCCTCCGCTCGTCGAATTTTCGCGCGCCTCGCCTCTGGATCTTTTGAGCAGCCTGCAGAGGTTTTTTCAGCAACCTGCTAGTGATTAGATTTTCTTCGGAGGGATTCATGAGTATTCGTGTGGCAGGAATTGTCGGAAGTTTGCGAGAGGGCTCATTGAACAAAGGTCTCGTTGCGCGCCGCGGCCGAGTTGGCGCCGGCTGGAATGGAAATCGAGATTTACACTCGGCTCGGCGATATTCCGCCCTACAACGATGATGTTTTCACGAAAGGCGATCCGGAGCCGGTGGCCGATCTGAAAACTTTATCGGCGGCGCCGACGCGCTGCTGATTTCCACGCCGGAGTACAATTACGGCGTGCCCGGCGTGCTCAAGAACGCCATCGATTGGGCGTCGCGGCCGGCGGGCAAGTCTGCGCTCAACCGCAAACCAGCGGCGCTCATGGGTTGCTCGCCGGGCTGGGCGGCACGATTCGCGCCCAGCACTCGTTGCGGCAGTCGTTTGTCTTTACCGAAACGCACGTGATGTCGCAGCCGGAAATCAAGATTCCTTCGGCGGCGGCGCTGTTCGATGCTTCGGCAAAACTAACCGATGAAAATACCCGACAATATGTAAAAAATTCCTCGAGGCCTTTGCGAAATGGATCGGCCGGTTCAAAGACTAGCCGATCGGTGAAGATTGCGGTCAGTCCTACGAGCCCAATCTCCACGACGGCATTGACAGTCATAAACCTCATCAGGTAGTCTGCGCGCGAAATTGAGACCATTGGAGTCGGTCTCAAAACATCACAGGAAAATGGGAGGCAAAAATATGTGGAAGAACTTGGCTCTTGCGGCTCGCGCTGGCGACGCCTTGTCGGTTTCAGAGCAGAGGCGGCTGATAGCGACCTGCAACAAATCGCCGACGCGTTGGACGTATCGACGACCAAGACGTTTCAATTCACCGGCAAACGGCTCGATGTATAATCTTGGCCAAAATGTCAATCCGGCCGCGCCGTGGCCGAGATTCTTCGTGAAAAGTTTCACGCGGGTCTATGATTTCACAACTGGGGCGATGCGCGATGATGTCGTGCGCATGGCAGCCGGAGCCGCCGACGGTGGGTCCCGAACAGCAAGCCATCACAGTCGGTCAGCGGCGATCACGCCTGGAACGAGCACGGGCAAAGAAACGGCGGCCGAGACTGTTTGAGGCTCCGCAGCGCGCTCACTGAGATCGTGATCTCACCCCACGGTGCTGGTCCGCGCGGCGTTCGCTAGCAACGCGACCGTAACGAAAAAAACATCGATGGCCGGCCGATGACCATCATCATCATTCACCTATCAGGGCAAAGACAAGGTGGTGGCTTACGCCAACGACCAAAACGCCCTCGAGCGGGTCGAGTCTTCTTACGGCCATCCGATCGTTGGAGATATGAAGGTTTTGACCCATTACGGACCCTACCGCGATTTTGCCGGCGTCAAGTTTCCGACGAAGATCATTCAATACCAAGATGGCTTAGCCACGCTGGATTTGACGGTTACCGCCGTCAGAGCCAATCCGCCGGTTGATATCCAGGTTCCCGCCGATGTTCAAAGTGAACCAGTGCCGGTGAAATCGGAGAAGGTGGCGGACGGGGTTTGGTATATCACGGGCGTTAACAGCAACAGCGCCTTGATCGAGATGAAGGACTATCTCATTGTGGTCGAGGCGCCTCACGGCGAGCGGCGTTCTCATGGCTGTCATAGGCGAGGTAAAGAAGTTGGTGCCGAACAAGCCGATCAAGTATTTGGTTAACACGCACCATCATTTCGACCACGCTTCCGGTGTCCGTACCTACGCAGCCGAGGGCGTCACCATCGTAACCCACGAAGTTAATCGGCCCTATTTTGAGCGCGCCGCGTTGAACTCCTGGACATTGGCGCCGGATCGCTTGGCGAAATCGAAAAGAAACCGGTGTTTCAAACCATGGGCGACAACATGGTATTGACCGATGGCACGCGCTCGGTCGAACTCTATCAGATCGTCGGTAATCCGCATCACGATGGCATCATCATGGCGTATCTTGCGCAAAGAAAAACTGCTCATCGAAGCCGATGTGTATACTCCCTCGCGCCGGAGCCGAGCCTCCCAAGGTTCCCAATCCACAAGCGGTCAACCTGGAGTCCAACGTCCGACGCCTCGGCCTCGAGGTCGACCGGATCGTATCGATCCACGGCCGGATCGTACCTTATAGCGAGCTGCTCGCGGCGATCGGCAAAAAGCCCGCGCCGGCAAAACAAGAGTAGTCTTATCCAAGCAAGACGCGAGCGCTTGGTAACGGCGCTCGCGTCTTGATTCATCTCGGTTGACCGAGATTTCCAATCACACCGTTGATCGTCTGATTTTTCATTGCGAAGCGCACGCCTCTGCCGCTGCCTGCCCGTCCGATTAAGATGAATCGAATTTTTCGCGCGCAGCTCCGAAGAGGTCGCCGAGCGCGAAGATCTGACCTGTCCCAGGAACGCCAAGCGATCGTTGCCGACAATGCGCGCCGGGTTTTCAGTCTAGGACGCGTGCGAGGCGGGAGCCGGACCACCGGAAGACAGGTATGACAAAAATTTTCGTGAGTTTTATAATTACTCTCCTTTGGCTCGCCGGCGCCGATGCACAGACGCCTTTTTACCAAGGCAAGACGATTTCCATCATCGTCGGCTATCAAGCCGGCGACGGTTACGATATCTGGTCGCGACTGTTAGCGGCGCATATGGGCAAGCATATTCCGGGCAACCCCGGCATGATCGCGCAAAATATGCCGGGCGCGGGTCTCGATGATTGCCGCCAATCACATCTTCAATGTTGCCAAGCCCGACGGCCTGAGCCTGGGGTCGATCGGTCCATCGCTTTATCTCGATCAGCTGGTCGGCAAAGGAAGTCCATTTCGACTGGGCCAAATTCGGCTGGGTCGGGTTCCACCGAGAATACGCCCTGGCTTTTTTACATGAACAGCAACACGCCGTACAAATCGATGGATGACGTGCGCAAAGCGAAGGAAGCGCCGAAGTGTTCGGCGACCAGCACTGGCACGAGCGGTCACTTTATACTCAAGCTACTCTGGAAGAAGCACTGGGCGCGAAGTTCAACGTCGTGATGGGCTATCAGGGTGGCGCGGAACAGGACTTGGCTTTCGAACGGGGCGAGGTCGTATGCCGGTCGCTGAGCATTCCCACGTTCTTCGCGCGCGAGCCGTTTACCACTTGGCGCAAAAACATAGGTGCGTATTCTGTTACAAACCGGGCGCAAGCGTGACCCCAGAATGCCGGATGTGCCGACGATCCACGAACTCATGAATGAATACAAAACCTCCGCGACCACGCGCTGCTGGTCGGCGCCAGTGCTTGGCTTCCGGCGATCTCGGCCGGCCGTTTATTACGCCGCCGGGCACGGCTCCAGACCGCCTGAAGACTCTGCGCGACGCCTTTCGGAAAACGATGGCGGATCCGGCATTTTTAGCGGACGTTAAAGCAAGAAAACTTGAGGCCGATCCTGACTATGGAGAAGATCTCGAAGCGATCGCGAAAGAAGCGGTGTCGCAACCGCGAGAAATTGTCGAGCGCATGAAAAAGCTGCTGAGCGAGTGAAAGAGAGGATTGATTGAATGGCGGATTTAAAGTGTCCAAACTGCGCTCGCGATTTTGTCCGGCGGGTTTCCCGGACCGGCGTGGTCGAAAGGCTTCTCAGCGTCTTTTACGTTTATCCGTTTAAATGCCAACTCTGCGGCTATCGCTTCCGATTTTTCCAATGGGGGTTCGGTATTTCAGGGTCGAGGAAGATCGACGCGAATACGATCGCATGGAAATGAGTTTTCCGGTTACTTTCGCATCCGACGAAGGATCGGGAGATGGCACGCTGGTGAACGTTTCGATGGGCGGGTGTAGCTTGAGGACCCGAGTTGAACTTCCGATAGGAACGATCATCAAGCTTACCTTGCAAGTTTCCAGCGACATTCAGCCCGTAGTGGTCGACGCCGCGGTGGTGCGCAGCGTGCGTGTCGGCGGCTTGGGCGTCGAGTTTCTTCAATGGCAGCAAAGCGAGCGAGAACGATTGCAGCTTTTTGTCAGGGCCTGCTCATCGGTCATGGCGCGGAATTAACTTCCGCTGCGCCGACTCTGCAAAATCTATCGCGCTAGTTGCCGCCGGACGGTAGCGCGGCTTCACCTCCTACGCATCGGCTTCATGATTCCAATTGAACCGGGATTGCGCCCATTCATGTCCCAAGCCGTCAAGACGGCACGGCATCGTTCACTTTTTGCATCGGAATGACATAGTAGGAACGTATCCGGAGCCGTCGTCGACTTCCAACCTTTCCTCGAAACCGTCCACCGTCGGCCGCAAGATTTTGCGTGCGCGCTTCCAGCGGTCACGATGGCCCGGCGGTTCGTCGGCAAACTGGAGCATTGCTCGCGGCGCTCAACCCGATATTCGCGCACGACGCCGCCGTCGGTGTAAGCGTGTGCGGTGATCGTGCCGGAGGCGGCCTCGATCCGACGATGACCAGCGCCTTGTGCACGTCCTTTGCGGCGACGTCGGCAAGCGGATAACTTGCGTCCATGCGCAGGGCGATGAAACGGCCGCCGGCTTCGAAGGTGCCGACCACTTCTTGTGAAACGCATAGGAGTTCATCGCGTAGCGGCGCCTGGCCGCGGAAGCGACCGAGGAGAAATCCCAGTGGCTTTAGACTGAGCGCTCGGTTTGCCGTGGTCGTGCACCGGATCGTGAAGAAATTCTTCGGCCTCGCCCGGATCGATCAGCAGCGAACCGGTTTGCACTGGCAGCTTTGACGAAGGCGAGCACGGCGCGCCAGTCTTTCTCGCTGTTCACCTGAGCGAACGTCTGCTGGCGCTCGCCGATCGCGCAGCGATAACACCGGCGCTTGCTTGCACGGCCCCTGGCAGCCGGTCTTGGCAATCGGCAAACCGAGCTCGCGGCTCAAGCTCTCGAGGGCGTCGGCAGAAGTATCGAAGCTCGATTGGCCACAGCAAGGTTGCGCCGCGCATAAATACAAACGATTCTTTCCCTTCGCAATAATTTTCCTTTGCTTGAGTTAGCAAGGTTGAGCAGTTCATCGGCAGACGGTGATAAACGGCGAAGATGCAAGAAATGGCGGAATTGCGCCAGAGCGGGCTCGGTCCACGAGCCTCGCTACTTTAACCAAAAAGCCGGACGCGTGAAATGCAATCTCATGGGATGTTGCAACCGATTTCTGAGAGTGTTTCATCGAGTTCCTCCCGCACGGCGAGGAAGATACTGCGAAGCGCCGGATGGCGTCAAGTAAAATGTACGGCTGTGGATAGTCGGAAGGGCAGACGCAGGCGTCTGCCCTTCCATGCAAATTCAAACGGGTTTGCTGCCAAGCGATCGGTGAACAATGCTAGAGCGGCCTACCGTGACCAAAGCTTTTGCCACCATTTTTCCTGGGCGTCGACGGTGTTGGAACCGAGATTCATCTGAGCGCGGATGTCGGCCAGTTTCCAGCCGGTGAGATCGGCGAGCTGGCGCGCTTCGTTTTCCTGGCGCTTTAAAACTTCACGGCGGTATTCCTCACTCGCGGGGCAAGACGCTTCCTCGCCTTTCCACGGATGGCGCAGCACGTAACGCGCCTGGAAGTTATTACGATCGGCGGTTTCCTGAAGCACCAAGTCCTCGGGAAAATGCTGGGCGTCATAGCGCAGCATGCATGCGCGTGACGAAAACGTCGCGCGCCCCGCCCGACGGTGGCGGAACCGGCCGACGGCCAGGACCGGGATGAATTCTGATCCAACCTCATTATTCAACCAGAAAACACCCAGCCCACGAAGCTCTTCATAGGACAGCGGCTCGGCTGCGCACGGATCACACCAGTTCATGTCCCAGGCGTATTCAGTAAAAACTGCGCGCATGTCCAGCTTGCTTCACTTGCTGATCGAACATATCGCGGTAAAAATCTTTGAAGCGTGTCTTGATATAGATCGGCAGATCCATTCCCGTTGGCAGCTTCACCGAACGGTAATTGGTCGGTTCGACGCGGCCTTTTTGGGTTAGCGTGTAGATGAACAATTCCTGATAACCGTCGGCGTTGAGCGTGCCGAGACGAAGCGGCAGCATGAACTTCGGCGACTCATAGGCGACCTGGATCGGGCGCAGATAGTTGAAGCCGAGTTTCGACTGCTCTTTCAGATTCACCTTGGCGACGAAGAAGTGCATTTTCTGTTTGATGTAGCTGCCGAGCACTTCCGAGGCGCCTTCGGGGCAGTCGATAGCCATTTTCCTTAAGCCATGTTTCCAATCCTTGGCCTTGCCTGGCTGAGAGAATGACGATGTCGTATTCGCCGACCGTATACTTGAGCTTGAACCGTGACGCCGAGGGCTTCGGCGCGACCGACGGACGACTTACTCGCCGGCAGAGCGGCGTCGCGGCTCATCTGCCGCTCCATCAGCGCGAGCAAGCACGGGCTACCGTCGAAATATTCGACCAGCCGCGGCGAAGTGTAGGCATCGAGATGATCGATCACTTTCTTATCGCCGACGTTGATCTGGCCGCGCTCGATCAGGGTCGGAACGGGGACTACGACAGCAAACTCTTTCGGATCGCCTTTAAAGTCGTTGACCATGGTGATCACGGTCTTGTCGTCCTGGCGCGCCAAGACGACCTGCGATGCTTTGTTGAAGATCTTCGTGTCGGCTTTGGCGACGTAAAAACCGCAGAACGCCTGCGCGGTTTCGATTTTAACCGATAGGCTAAGCAGCAGGACGAAGAACCATGCGACCTTTTTCATAAGCTTCTCCTTTGTTGCCGGTATTTGGGCTGTTCCATTGGTACTTTGTTCCAGGAATCAGGTAATCGATCAGCGGTGTCAGTACGGAACAAATCGCCAGCGACCAGAGCAATCCGTTGGTGCGGTAGAGGACGAATTGAATGTAAGCGGCGCCGCCGGCGACGAGCAGCGCGGAAGAGAATTCTCCCGGCGCGCGAGTCGGGCGTGGTCTTGGGATCGGAAATCATGAAGAACGTGAACAGCAAAAGCGCGCCGCTTTGCAGTTGTTTCAGCGGGATCGCCAGCGGATCGCCGAGCCAATAGGCTCTACCGAAGAGGATCGCCGCATAGGAAAAATAAATGCGTAACTCACGTCGCTGCGCAGCGCGCGGTGCACGACCATGCCGCCGAGGCAGGCCATCAGAAAGCCGAAGTAAAGTTTGCTGCCCCACTGTGCCGGCGAGACCCAGACTTCTGCCGTTGAGCGCGAGCATGGCGACGATGCCGAAGTTGGTCGGATTGAAGATATGCTTGCGATTCCATTTGACAACGAATTTACTCGCGATCGTAACCACCGCGGTGAGGATTAGCAGAAGGGTGCTGTTGGTTCGCAGCAGTAAGCAGAGGGAGAGTCCCGAGATCAGCGCGCTGCGTGGGTCGAAAGCGGATACCGAGAAAAACTTGCCGCAGAGAAACTGCGTGATCAGAGCTGTGCCGAGTAAGATGGTACATCTCACGCCTGGCGGTATCGAAACCAAGCCAGCCGACGCCGTAGATCAAAAGAGCCGCGAGGACGGCGATCTGGTAGTGACGCGGGTCGCTCGCAAACAAGCGCGAGACTGGGAGAGAAGAAGATTTCGTCGGCATTGGCGGCCCCTCCAGTTTTCGGCGGCTGATTCGTACTGGCTGGATTAGACAAAGCGGCGGATAAAAGGTTCGTGAAGACCGCGCCATCGACGCAACGGAGCTTTAAGTTGGCGGGAACCGGGCAGCATTCGTCATCTTGACGAGACGCCGACTCCTTAAGTAGAGTGAGGCTCTGTCGGATAGATTGTAAATTATTCACCTAACCAAAGGCTCGTGTAACCAGGAAAGGAGGACGGCCATGTTTGTATGTTTGTCACCCGGAGGTCAGTCGCTCACCCAGGGCGAAGTCGCGAAAGATAAGTTGCTCGTTGGCACCGTCGACGGCATCTTCGCATTTCAAAACGCAACGGCTCGTGGCAGGGCGAGGGCACGATGGTTCCCGGTAAGCACTTCAGCTCGATCGTCTTCGAGCCCACGACCAAGACGCTTTTCGGCGGCACTTATAGTTGTGAGATCTACGCCAGCACGGATCTCGGGAAAACTTGGGAGCGCCGCGACAACGGCATCGGCGACAAGGAAATTTATTCTCTCGCCAGCCAACTCGTCGATGGCAAGCCGCGCGCGTCTACGCGGGCACCCAGCCGGCGCATCTGTTTTACAGCGACGATCTCGGCAAGAGCTGGACAGAGTTGCCGGCACTGCGTCAAGTGCCCGGCGTGGAGAAATGGACATTCCCCGGACCGCCGCATCTCGCGCACGTAAAGAGCATCACGTTTCATCCGAAGGATCCGAACATCATTCACGTCGCCGTCGAAGTCGGCGGATTTCTCAAGAGCACGGACGGCGGCAAGACTTGGACGACGATCGACAACATCAATCCCGATGCGCACCGCGTGCTGAAGTTCCAACCAACGATCCGAGCAAAGTCTACGGCACGGCGCCGACGACCAATTGCGGCCCGGAGACGCCGGCAGGATTTTGCGTCAGCAGCGACGGCGGCGCGAGCTGGAAGAGCATGACGCCGCGAGATTTCAGAATCGGCTACGTCGATCCGTTCTTCGTCCATCCCGGCAATCCGGATTTACTGTTCGTGGCCGGCGCGAAGACGGGGCCAGGCACGTGGAGAAAACTCCACACCGCCGACGCGCGTATCGCGCGCAGCCGCGACGGCGGCAAGAGCTGGGATATTCTAACCGGCGGCCTGCCCGAGCATATTCGCGCCAACATCGAAGGCATGGCTATGGACGCGTGGAACGGCGGCTACGCGATTTTTGCCGGCACCACGGACGGCGATATTTTCTACAGCGACGACGAGGGCGAGCACTGGCAGACGATCATCAAAGGCATCGGGCCGGTGTCAAAGTCGCATCATTACAGCAATCTCGCGCTGGAGGGGCAGGAAGCGCATCACTAACCGGTTACTGCGATTCGTCTAGTTCAGGTATGGGGCACGGCATGCCGTGCCCCTTTTTTTCGTGGATTAGGACGGTGCAGATTTCTTGACTGACCCGGTTGCGCGCTGTGATTGCCCATTACCGATACGCCAAGCTCTGCAAATCCCACGCCGTTTGTCATTTCGACCGACGGGAGAAATCTTTTCCCCAGGTTGTTGGTATTTACTCAAAAGCAGCTAACAGCAAATCACTCACGATTTTCAGCCTCAGCCAAACCTTCCTTGACCGCTCGGCAACTGCGCTGGCGTAAAAGACACGCTCAGCCGCCGATCTCGAGTCTATTCTATGGCTTCGACCACCAAAAAGGCGTTAAGAAATCAAAGGCGCAACCGCGCCGGGCCGTGGCGAAAAAGTCTCAGCCCAAACAAGCGCAAACCGTTCAGTCCTTGCGGCGAGAACTTGCCGAGGCTCTGGAGCAGCAGAAGGCGACAAGCGAGATCCTGAGGGTGATCGCAAGTGCGCCGACAGATAGCCAGCCGGTGCTTAACACCATCGCGGAAAATGCAGCGCAGGTGTGTGGCGCCAGCGATGCTCTCATCTATCGCATCGATGGAGATGTCCTCAGGTTGGTGGCTCACCACGGGCCACTCGCATGGATGAATGAGAGCTTACCTAACAATCGTGGTTCAGTAACCGGTCGAGCTGTTGTTGAACGGCAAACTATCCACATCCACGACCTCGCCGCCGAGCCTGACACCGAGTTCCCAGTCGGCAAAGTTCTCCAGCAACGCTTCGGACAACGCACCGTGCTGGCAACGCCACTGCTGTCGAGTGAAGGAATTCCGATCGGAGCTTATCGCGATCCGCCGCATGGAGGTTCGATCCGTTCTCCGACAGGCAGATTGCTAATTGTTGGAAACCTTCGCCGACCAGGCCGCGATCGCGATCGAGAACGTGCGATTGTTTCAAGAGCTCAAGGGAAGCGTTGGAGCAGCAGACTGCGACGAGTGAAATCCTGGGCGTCATCGCCAGCTCGCCGACGGATATTCAGCCGGTGCCTGGATGCCGTTGCGAAGCGCCGCGCGGCTGTGCGATGCGAATGATGCAGATGATCTTTCGTACGGATGGCGACCTCTTCAGCAAGGTGGCGGCAGCCTACGGGGACATGCCCGTAAGTTCACCAGGATGGAATCCTATCACTCGTGGACGACCCGCCGGTCGAGCGATTCTGGATCGGCAGACGATTCATGTTCATGACCTTGCTGCGGAGATTGACAGCGAGTTTTCGCGATGCGGAAGCTCATACAGAGAACGCCTGGCACTCGTACCGTTCTCGCACGCCGTGCTTCGCGAAGAGTGTTGCTATCGAGGTGTATTGCAATCCGCCGACCCGACGGTCCGTCCTTTCACCGACAAGCAGATCGCTCTTCTTAAAACCTTCGCCGACCAAGCCGTGATCGCCATCGAGAACGTGCGGCTGTTCAAGGAGATCCAGGAGCGCAACGCAGAATTGCGCGAGGCGCTGGAGCATCAGACGGCAACGGCCGAGGTGCTCGGCATCATCAGCCGCTCGCCGACCGACGTGCAGCCGGTCCTCGACGCCATCGTCGAGAGCGCCGCCCGGGTTTGTGGGATCGATGACGTGCTGCTGCGACTCCACGAGGAGAACACTATGGTTTCGCGGGCTCATTTTGGTTCCATACCCATTGGCCGCGTCGAGATCAGTATTGATGAGCCACAGTTTCGCTGGATGCGCGAGCATGGCACGCTCCACATTCCCGACGTCCGCGCGCAGAACGATTTTCCAACGTTGGGTCCGTCGGCAGCGTTCCGCACCTTCTTGGCCGCTCCCCTTCGTCAGCAGGGGAACTCATTGGATCACTGAACGCACGTCGCACCGAGGTGCGCCCCTTCACCCCGGCGCAGATCAAGCTGCTTGAAACCTTCGCCGATCAGGCCGTGATCGCCATCGAGAACGTGCGGCTGTTCCAAGAGCTCAAGGAATCGTTGGAGCAGCAGACGGCGACGAGTGAAATCTTGGGCGTCATCGCCAGCTCGCCGACGGATATCCAGCCGGTGTTAGAGGCTAGTTGCGAAGAGTGCCGCTCGACTGTGTGATGCCACAGATGCCCAAATCAATCGCCTTGATGGTGATGTTCTTCGTCAGTGGCCTCCTACGGATCGAAATGCCTGCGCCCTACGAGATTGGTGACGGGAGGTCTGTCAGCCGAGGCCATGTAGGTGGGCGAGCAGTTATCGACCGGCGGACGATACATATCCATGACATTACGCGCAGAATTTGATACCGAGTTTCCTCAGGGCAGGGCTCCAGGAACGCACTGGTGTCCGGACTATTCTAGCTACACCACTATTGCGCGAGGGCGATGCAATTGGCTTAATCGTAATTCGCCGTTCAGAGGTTCGTCCCTTCACCGATAAACAGATTACACTTCTCAAAACTTTCGCCGACCAAGCAGTCATCGCCATTGAGAACGTGCGACTGTTCAAGGAGATTCAGGAGCGCAACGCAGAATTGCGCGAGGCGCTGGAGCATCAGACGGCAACGGCCGAGGTGCTCGGCATCATCAGCCGCTCGCCCACGGACGTGCAGCCGGTCCTCGACGCCATCGTCGAGAGCGCCGCCCGGGTTTGTGGGATCGATGACGTGGTGCTGCGACTCCACGAGGGGAACATTATGGTTCCGCGGGCTCATTTTGGTTCCATACCCATGCCATAGCCGCGTCGAGATCAGTATTGATGAGCCACAGTATCGCTGGATGCGCGAGCATGGCACGCTCCACATTCCCGACGTCCGCGCGCAGAACGATTTCCCAATGTCGGGTCCGTCGGCGGCTGGCGCACCTTCTTGGCCGTTCCCCTTCGTCAGCAGGGGGAACTCATTGGAGTACCTGACCGCACGTCGCATCGAGGTGCGCCCCTTCACCCCGGCGCAGATCAAGCTGCTCGAAACCTTCGCCGACCAGGCTGCGTCATCGCCATTTGAGAACGCCCGGCTGTTCCGGCGAACTCACCGAGGCGCTGGGACAGCAGACCGCCACGAGCCAGATCCTGGTCGTCATCGCTAAGCTCGCCGACCGACATCCAGCCGGTGTTAGGACGCCGTCGCGGAGAGATGCCGCGCGAGCTATGCGGAGCGATCTGGACGCCACATGATTACGACGCAGATCCAGGTGAGTCTGCTCCGAAAGGAACGCGGGATTAGTGGCAACGTTCAGGGAAGCCGCCGCCGGCCCCGGACTTGCCACAGATCGCGAACCCACGAAAGATCCCGCTGTCCGTGCGATTCTGTCGACCGCGACAGACGATACATGTTCATGACCTTCGTGGCGGCTGTGAAACCGAGTTCTCCCGAGATTACGCTGGAGGCCGCGCCCTACAGCACCGGCTACCGGACCATCGCTCGGCACCCCGATGCTTCGCGAGGGGGACGCCGATCGGTGTGGATCGGGGCACCCGCCGCACCGAGGTTCGTCCCATTCACCGAAAGACAGATCAGGCTGCTTCGAAGACCTTCGCGGACCAAGCCGTCATCGCCATCGAGAACGTGCGGTTGTTCCAGGAGCTCACCGAAGCGTTGGAGCAGCAGACCGCGACGAGTGAAATCTTGGGTGTCATCGCCAGCTCGCCGACGGATATTCAGCCGGTTATGGACGTGGTTGCGGAGAATGCGGCGACGGCTGTGTGACGCAAACGACGCCGCAAATCTACCGTGTTGAAGGCGATGTCAGGCGAGAAGTCGCACAGCTATGGGAACTATACCAGTCGACTTGCCGTCGGCGAGACGCGATCCATTGATCGCGGTTCGCTGATGGGCCGAGCCGTACGTCGACCGGACAGATCGTCCACGTGCAGGACTATGCTGGCCGATGCGCGAAAGAGAATTATCCCGACGCGTGGCGCGTCGATCATGAGCAGCTGGGGATTCGGACATCGCTCGCGCCGTGCCGCTACTGCGCGAGGATGCTGCCGTCGGTGGGATCGTCGATTCCGTCGCACAGAAGTGCGACCGTTTACGGACAAGCAAAATCGCTCTTCTCAAAACCTTCGCCGACCAAGCGGTCATCGCCATCGAGAACGTGCGACTGTTCAAGGAACTCCAGGAGCGCAACGCAGAATTGCGCGAGGCGCTGGAGCATCAGACGGCAACGGCCGAGGTGCTCGGCATCATCAGCCGCTCGCCCACGGACGTGCAGCCGGTCCTCGACGCCATCGTCGAGAGCGCCGCCCGGGTTTGTGGGATTGATGACGTGGTGCTGCGACTCCAGCGAGGGAACACTTATGGTTTCGCGGGCTCATTTTGGTTCCATACCCATCGGCCGCGTCGAGATCAGTATTGATGAGCCACAGTATCGCTGGATGCGCGAGCATGGCACGCTCCACATTCCCGACGTCCGCGCGCAGAACGATTTTCCAATGTTGGGTTCCGTCGGCGGCTTGCGCACCTTCTTGGCCGTTCCCCTTCGTCAGCAGGGAGAACTCATTGGATACCTGAACGCACGTCGCACCGAGGTGCGCCCCTTCACCCCGGCGCAGATCAAGCTCCTTGAAACCTTCGCCGACCAGGCGGTGATCGCCATCGAGAACGTGCGGCTGTTCAGCGAAGGCTGCATGGAAGCGCTGGAGCAGCAAACAGCGACGAGTGAAATTTTGGGTGTGATCGCCAGCTCGCCGACGGATATTCAGCCGGTGCTGGACGTGGTCGCGGAGAATGCCGCGCGACTATGCGATGCAAGCGATGCGACAGATCCAGCCGCGTTGATGGGCGACAGATGCGATCAGCGTGGCGCTCATTACGGCGCCATCAGCAACTGGAGTTCGAGGATCGATACGATCAGTCCGAGCCGATATCCCGCTGGCCGGGTGATCTGCAGTCGACGAGCCACTTCACATTCACGATGCTTCGCGTCAGACGTCGAAACGAATTTCCAGAAGCACGGGCCATGACTAGCAACGCGTCGGCATTCGAACCGCAGTTGCACGCCATTGCTCCAGAAGGCGTGTCAATCGGCGCGATCACATGATCCGCCGTACTGGAAGTCCGTCCGTTCTCCGAGAAACAAATCACGCTCCTCGAAACCTTCGCCGACCAAGCCGTGATCGCCATCGAGAACGTGCGGCTGTTCAAGGAACTGCGAGACCCGTAGCCGTAAGCTCGCGCGAAGCGCTGGAGCAGCAGACCGCAACGAGCGAGAGTCCTCAGGCGTAATCGCCGGCTCACCGACAGATCTCAGCCGGTCTTGGACGCCGTCGTCGAAGAGCGCCGCTCGGCTTTGTGGAGCCGATGCGCGCAGCGTATTCCGCTACGACGGGAACGATCATGACGGCTGGCGCTCGATCTATGGCTGAGTTGGCCGCGAGCGAGATCAGATCCGATCGAGTCGTGGCACTGTGACGCGGTCGAGCGATGCATCGATCGAAAGACTATACATGTCCGTACCACGACAGAATCGACGACGGAGTTTCCCGAAAGCTAGCGCTGCAGGCATCAGGCGCGCTCTGGCCGTCGCCGCTGCTTCGCGAGAGGGTTCCGTTAGGCGTGATCGGCATTCGCCGGACCGATGGTGCGCCCTTCACCCCGGCGCAGATCAAGCTGCTCGAAACCTTCGCCGACCAAGCCGTGATCGCCATCGAGAACGTGCGGTTGTTCCAAGAACTCAACGGAGTCGTTGGAGCAGCAGACGGCGACGAGTGAAATCTTGGGCGTCATCGCCAGCTCGCCGACGGATATCCAGCCGGTGCTGGATGCAGTGGCGGAGAGTGCGGCGCGCGCTATGCGACGCAAACGACGCGCGTGATCAGCCGTGTCGACGGCGACGTGATTGCAGCGAGTGCGCGATATACGGGACGATCCGCTCCCGAGCAACGGACGGTCGAACTGACTCGCCGGCTCATGCAGCCCGTAGCCGTCGTCGATGGTCAAACGATTCATGTTCGACGACGTTCGCGGCAGAGCTGGGCAGCAGAGTTCCCGAGCCGAACGACCCGCCAGCAAGTCACTGGGCGCGCGCACCATGCTTGTCACGCCGCTGCTTGCGCGAAGGGGTTCCGATTGGAGTGCTCATCAATCCGCCGCATGGAGGTACGATCCGTTCTACAGAGAAGCAGATCGCACTTCTTGAAACCTTTGCCGACCAGGCGGTGATCGCCATCGAGAACGTGCGGCTGTTCAACGAGAGAACGCAAGTGATGTCGACTCTGGAGCAGCAAACAGCAACGAGCGAGATTCTCGGCGTCATTGCCAGCTCGCCGACGGACGTTCAGCCGGTGTCTGGATGTACGTTGCTGAAAGTGCGGCGACGGCTTGTGCGACGCAAGCAGACGCTCATCATATTACCGTATTGACGGTGATGTCTACTCGGCGTCGTGGCATCTTACGGACCGATGGCTATCCGCGGACGCGACGCAGTTGTGAACGCCTACATCACGGAGCTTGCCTCCAGAGCAGTAACTATCGATCGACAGACAATCGTGTTCACGATCGTTGACCTATGAGTCTGGAAGCTCACACACGAATTTCCCGGAGACCTGAGATTGATCAAGTCGCCTGGCATCACGTACAGTCGTTGTTGCGCCGCCCTGCTTGCGTGAGGAAATTGCTATCGGAGCTATCTGTAGTTCGTCGTGCCGCAAGTTCGTCCTTTTACGGACAAGCAGATCGCCCTTCTCAAAACATTCGCTGATCAAGCCGTCATCGCCATCGAGAACGTGCGCCTGTTCAAGGAGACTCCGGCGAGCGCAATGCAGAATTGCGCGAGGCCCTGGAGCATCAGACGGCAACGGCCGAGGTGCTCGGCATCATCAGCCGCTCGCCCACGGACGTGCAGCCGGTCCTCGACGCCATCGTCGAGAGCGCGCCCGGGTTTGCGGGATTGATGATGTGGTGCTGCGACTCCACGAGGGGAACACTATGGTTTCGCGGGCTCATTTTGGTCCCATACCCATATCGCGCCGCGTCGAGATCAGTATTGATGAACCACAGTTTCGCTGGATGCGCGAGCATGGCACGCTGCACATTCCCGACCGCCAGCGAGCAGAACGATCTTCCAAAGTCGGGTTCAATATCAGCGGACTGGCGCACCTTCTTGGCCGTTCCCTTCGTCAACAGGGGGAACTCATTGGCGGACTGATCGCGCGTCGCATCGAGGTGCATCCCTTCACCCCGGCGCAGATCAAACTGCTAGAGACCTTCGCCGACCAGGCGGTGATCGCCATCGAGAACGTGCGGCTGTTCCAAGAACTCAAGGAATCGCTGGAGCAGCAGACCGCCACGAGCGAAATTCTGGCGTCATCGCCGGTTCGCCGACGGACATTGCAGCCGGTCTGGCATGCGATCGCAGCAGAGCGCCGCTCGGGTGTGCGGGTCGCGACGCACCGACCGATTCGCCGGCTCGATGGTGAATGAGCTCAGTTCGGCGTCACACATGGCGGACCGATGCCAGAGGTCCCTGGCCCGTTGGGCGGTAATTACGCTGTGGCTGGCTGGGCGTCGGTTGGGCCGTGATTGATCCAGCGCAAACATGTCACGTCCACGACCTCGCGGCGGAGATCGAGAGACCAGCCTCGGACGAAAGCCGCACATCGGTCAGCTGGCGTTCGAACAGTTTCTTGTGCACGCCGCTGCTGCGGGAAGGTACGCCCATCGGAGTAATCAGTGTCGCGTGACGGAGGTCGAACCTGTTTACTGATAAGCAGAATGCGCTCTGCTCAAAACCTTTGCCTGATCAAGCGGTCATCGCCATCGAAAACGTCCGTCTTGTTCAAAGAATTCAGAGAGCGCAACGCAGAATTGCGCGAGGCCCTGGAGCACCAGACGGCAACGGCCGAGGTGCCTCGGCATCATCTAGCCGCTCGCCCACCGGACGTGCAGCCGGTCCTCGACGCCATCGTCGAGAGCGCGCGCGCGGGTTTGTGGGATCGATGACGTGGTGCTGCGACTCCAGCGAGAAAGGCTATGGCTGTGCGGGCTCACTTTGGTCCCATAGCCATTGGCCGGGTCGAGACTCAGTATTGATGGGCGCACAGTATCGCTGGGTGCGCGAGCACGGTACGCTCCACGTTCCTGACGCCCGCGCACCAGAACGATTTCCCGACGTTGGGTACCGTCGTTGGCGTCATGCGCACTTCTGGCCGCTCCCCTTCGCCAGCGGGTGAGACCTCGTCGGAACGCTCATCGTCAACGTGCGTCGTACCGAGGTGCCGCCCCTTCACTCCCGGCGCAGATCAAGCTCCTTCGAAACCTTCGCCGACCAAGCGGTCATCGCCATCGAGAACGTCCGGCTTGTTCAAAGAACTGGATGAGCGAACCCACGAATTGACACGCTCGGTAGGCGAGCTCAAAGCCCTCGGCGAAGTCAGCCAGGTAGTCAGCTCCACTCTCGACCTCGAAGCCGTGCTGACGAGAATCGTCTCCCATGCGGTCCAGTTGAGCGGCACCGACGGCGGAGCGATTTACGAATACGACGAGCCCTCCGAAGAGTTTCAGCTGCGCGCCACCGATCACATGGAAGAAGAACTCATCACCGCGCTCCGCGCCAATCCGCCGCAGCTGGGAGACGGAGTGATTGGACGAGCGGCGGTCAGCGCGGGAACCGGTCGAGGTCCCCAATATCCTCGAAGAACGCGCCTACGCGCCTGCGCCTGCGTCAGTTGCTGGAGCGCTTCGGCTTTCGCGCCAGTCTGGCTGTTCCCTTGCTGCGCGAAGACCGCATCATCGGCGGCTTGGTGGTACGGCGAAAATCCACCGGCGAGTTTCGCCCCGAAGTGATCGAGCTTTTGAAAACCTTCGCCACCCAGTCCGTATTGGCGATCCAAAACGCCCGGCTGTTCCGCGAGATCGAGGAAAAGAGCCGCCAGATCGAAGCCGCCAACCGCCACAAGTCGGAATTCCTCGCCAACATGTCGCACGAGCTCCGGACTCCGCTCAACGCCATCATCGGCTTCTCCGAAGTCTTGCAGGAGAACGACTCTTCGGCGAGTCTCAATGAGAAACAAGCCGAGTACACCGACGACATTCTCACCTCCGGGCGCCATCTGTTGTCTCTTATCAATGAGATTCTCGATCTCTCCAAGGTCGAGGCCGGGCGCATGGAACTGGAGCTGGCCACGTTCGATCTACCCCTAGCCATAGACAATGCGCGCACCTTCGTGCGCGAACGCGCCACCAAGCACGGCATCGCGCTCGATGTCGCGGTGGACGACCGCCTTGGGGACTTCCTAGGTGACGAGCGCAAGATCAAGCAGATCCTGCTCAATCTGCTATCCAACGCGGTCAAGTTCACGCCGGAGGGCGGACGGATCGGAATAGACGCCAGGCAGACGGACGGCTCGGTGGAGATCTCAGTCAGTGACACCGGCGTTGGGATCGCCGCGGAGGACCAGCCGAAGGTGTTCGAGGAGTTTCGCCAGGTAGGCTCCGACTATGCGCACAAGGTGGAGGGGACCGGACTGGGATTAACCTTGGCCAAGAAGTTTGTCGAGCTGCATGGGGGAAAGATCTGGCTGGACAGTGAAGTGGGGAAAGGCAGTACTTTTACGTTCACGCTGCCGATTCATTCCGGGTGAAGGGTAAGGAGTAAGTCGCGCTGAAGAATTAGGATATCTCACGGCATATCTGGCG